>Ga0302319_10000035_pt1 | contig 221497 bp, 197 predicted proteins | sample Bog_T0_2_FD_203319 | JGI IMG/M metagenome (GOLD analysis project Ga0302319, IMG submission 203319) | Peat permafrost microbial communities from Stordalen Mire near Abisko, Sweden - Bog_T0_2 | ecosystem: Environmental > Terrestrial > Soil > Wetlands > Peat | place: Sweden: Abisko, Stordalen... | reverse complement strand
TCTTACCCCGACTGCCGCTTGAGCGGCAGTCGGGATTTTTTTTAAACGGCCATGGTGGAACGGAAACTGCCGGAAGTCCTGGTGAAATGGTACGACTATAGCAATTGGCTGTTGGATCGAATCGACGCCTTCCCGAAGAATCAGCGATTTATTTTCGGCCAGCGCATGGCGGATCTTGTGTTAAGCATTTTGGAGATACTGGTTGAGGCCACCTACACCAGGGAAAAGGCCGCTCTTTTACAGCAAGCGAATCGAAAAATGGAGGTGCTGCGGTGGTTGACCCGGATGGCCAAGGACCGGGAAATCATCACTCCCCGGCAATATGAATTTAGCAGCGAGCGGCTGCTGGAATGCGGGAAAATGGTCGGCGGTTGGCGTAAACAAGTGACAGATGTATCCAAAACGCCAGTGAGCGGAGCGTGAAGACTTACAAGAGGCTATTCGAGCAATTATGCTCGTTGGAAAATCTCTTCGCGGCGAGCCGGGAGGCCATGCGCGGAAAAAGAAGCAAGCTTGCAGTTGTTCGGCACTTCATGGAGGAGGAAAAGGAAGTGGTGATGCTGGCTCAAGCGCTGCGGGAGGGCACCTATCGGCATGGGGCCTATCGGTATTTTACGATTCATGAGCCCAAGAAGCGCTTGGTGGCGGCTGCGCCTTTTCGGGATCGGGTGGTGCATCATGCGGTGGTGCGGATGATCGAGCCGTTTTTCGACAAGGGGTTTATCGAGGACTCCTTTGCGTGTCGGACTGGCAAGGGAACCCATGCCGCGTTGCGGCGGTGCGCGGAGTTTACGAAACGATACCCTTATGCGCTCAAGTGCGATGTGACCAAGTATTTTCCCAGTATCGACCATCAGATACTTTTAGGGTTGCTTAGGCGGCGTGTGGCCGATGAGAGGGTGATGAAGTTGATCGAAGAAATATTGGCGAGTCATAGCGACGTCATCGAGCGCGAATGGAACGGCGACGATTTGTTGGAAGTGAGTTTGCGCCCGCGAGGGCTGCCCATCGGGAATCTGACCAGCCAGTTCTTCGCCAACGTCTATTTGAACGAGTTGGATCATTATGTGAAACATGGCCTGCGCGTTCGGGGTTATGTCCGTTACGTCGATGATTTCATCCTTTTCGATGACAACCGCATGCGGTTGAGAGAGTACGGTCAGGCGATCAGGAGCAAACTAAAGGAGTTGCGGCTCAGTATTAATCCCGACAAGTACCGGCTTTTGCCGTGCCGCCTTGGTGTGGATTTCGTGGGCTTTGTCTGCTTCGCGAATGGGCGACGGAAACTTCGCGCCGCCAATGCCCGCGCGTATCAGAAAAAGCTGAAACAGAAACTTTGGCTGGCCGGGAGGGGATTGTTGCCGATGGCGAAAGTCAGCGAGTCTGCGCGCGCCTGGGTTGCGCATGCAGCTCACGCCCAAAGTTGGGGATTGCGAAGGGAACTATTTTCCCATATATAAAACTTCGTGGGATATGGGGCATAACAGACGGTAACCGTGTGCTTCGGGGCGGCAACTGGAACAATACATCCAACAACTTGTCGTCGTCGAACCGGAACAACAACAACCCGACGAACTCGAACAACAATATCGGGTTTCGGGTGGCAAGCCCCTGAAAATTTCCGAGGTTGGTCAGACTCGTTGCCGTGGGATAAAGCGGCAGCGACCGTGCCAGGCTCAGGGACTACCCGTATCTCCAGCGCAGCCCTTAACACGGCTGGGCGAATAAATGAGGTGGCCGGTCACGGTGAGTAGCCAAGCGAAAGTCGTGGCCGGTCTTTCGTTTCCAGGGAGCACGCACCAGATATGGCTCAGATTTTGAAATCGAGCGGTTAAGTTTGACTGGATGCTAACTTGCTTAAGCGGCCTGCGCGACCATTTGCCCCCTCGCTTTGGTCCACGCCGCTGGCGTAAACTCTCTGATCTGGGTGATTTTGGCCGCTGGCAAGCGGGTGAACAAATCCTTCAGGTAATCGAACGGATTGACGCCATGCCGCCGACAACTGCCCAGCAGGGTGTAGATCACCGCGCTGCGTTCGCCAGCATCGGGATGCCCGAAGAATAAAAAGTTCTTTTTTCCGAGTGCAGTTGGCCTGATCGAATTTTCAATGAGGTTACTGTCTACCTCCAGCACGCCATCGTCCACAAAGCGCGTCAACGCTTCCCAGCGTTTGAGCGTGTAATCAATCGCCTGGCCGAGCAACCCTTGCGGCAAAGTCCGTCGCCGGATCAACTCCATGGCGCGATGCACCCGTGCTAACACCGGGCGGCTTTGCCACACTCGCATAGCTGACCTTAATCGCGGTCCGGCCTTTTGCTGGCGTAATTGTTTTTCCACCGCGTAGAGCAGTCCAATCTGGTAGACAAACCATGCCGCCAGTTTGGTCTCGGCCAAGGCTTCGTGGAAGCCTCGACGCGCATGGGCCCAGCATCCAATCAAAGTCAGATCACCACGCGCTTTGGCCAGGGATTCGTATGCCGAGTACCCATCTGTCTGCAATTTGCCCCTGAAGTTTTTCAGAAATTCATCCGGTCCTGCCCGTGCACGGCTCACCCGCCATTCAAACAGCACGTCCCCGCCGGGCCGACTGTAAGCCCATAGATAACCCTGCTGGCTTTTGCCTTTCACATCCGGGTCCAAAAACCTGATAGGTGTCTCGTCAGCCTGCAAATAACTGCCCCGCACCAAATCCTCGCGGATCGACCGATACACAGGTTTTAACAGCTCAGCAGCTTGTTCAACCCAGCAACCCATGGTCTTGCGGCTCAAGTCCACCCCGAATTGCTGCCGAAACATTTTCTCCTGCCGGTAGAGCGGTTGATGATATTCGTATTTGCTGACCAGAATCTGCGCCAGCAAGCCCGGCCCCACCATGCCCTGTTCAATCGGTTGGGGAGGCAGTGGTGCGATGGCAAAGCGTTCGGCCTTCACGTAGCGTGGACGAATCAGAACGCGCTTGATGATTTTGGGCGCAACCCAATCCAGTTGGCTGGTGCGTTCCTCGCTGATCTTTTTCCAACCTTCTGGCTGGGCCTTTACTTCCTCCGGTTCAATGACCGTTTCATGGGTCTCCAACCTGTCTTCAGCCAGCATCCGTCGCACGGGATGTTTACCGCCATTGCCATTGGCCGTTGTGGTCTTGGTCTCTGGCGCGGGTAACACGATGACGTTGGGCAAACCTTGGAGCAGAAGCTCCAGTTGGTCTTTATCCAGCCCTTCATTGCGCTGCCCTCCGAAATAGTGACGGATATACTGGTCGAGTTTTTGGCGAAGAAGCCTGTTCTCCATCTCCAACGCCACGATCCGCGCACTCATCTCCTCAAACTTTTTGAGCAGCACCGCGTCCGTCATCCCTGTATGACGCAGGTCAAAAAACTTTGTTCAATTTCTGTTGAGATTTTTTAACGACGATACCAGTTCTTTTTCGACCGCACTTCCAGCCCGTGAATCAACGCGCTGAACTCCTCGCCCCGCAAATTCACTTGGCCATTTTCACTCACCGGCCAAGTGAATCGGCATTTTTCCAGTCGCTTGGCACAAACCCATAAACCCGAGCCGTCCCAGTAAAGCACCTTTATCCGGTTCCTTCGACCGTTGGTGAATACGAACAGGTGTCCGGACAACGGATCGCTTTTGAGTTGCTCCACGACCAGGCTGTAGAGCCGATTGAAGCTGCCGCGTAAATCCACCGGCGTGGTGGCCACCAGCACCCGCGTTGCGCTGGTTACGCTGAACATGAAAGAGTACGCAACAGCGAGGGCAACTGCTGCACATCCGATCCGTTTTGCAGCCGCACGATCCACCCTTGTGGACTGACCACCTCAACCGGCCAGCGTGGTGCTGGGTGGGGCAACTTGACTTCCTGAAACTTCACTTTCGTCGGCACGGCCTCACGTTCCAAGCGCAGCCATTTGACCAACGTGGACAAGCCGACGCCGTGCTGGTTGGCGAAATCGCGTTGGGTTAATTTGCTTTCGTGGAAACGTGCCAGCAATTTTTGCCGCTGTCTGGAAGTCCAACGGCGACGACCTGAGTTGATTTTTGAAGAGTTCACGCCCCATGATCTCAAAATCCAGAACTGAAAACTAGGCGTGGCCCGTCAGACGCATACCCTGGATCTGCTATCCGCTGACGGTCATCTCCATCTTTGTGCTGGGAGCTTTCAGCTATTGCTTCATTGAGGCGCCGCTCATGAATTGGCGAAAGCGCTGGAACAGTCGCTTCAACGCCCGCTAACGGCTTGCCAGAATCCGTTGCGCCTCAGCATCGATCGCCCGCGCCTGGTCCAAAGTCGGGCTCAAAACCGAGTAATGGCCCATCTTGCGGCCGGTGCGCGGCTCGCTCTTGCCGTAGAGATGTAGCCGCAAGCCGGGCAGCGCAAGCAACCCGCTCCAGTCGGGCACGCCGTTCGCCCAGACATCGCCCAGCAGATTCCGCATCAGAACCGGCGAGAGAAGCCGCGTGTCTCCCAGCGGCAGCCCGCAAACGGCGCGCAATTGCTGCTCGAACTGGCTCGTGACGCAGGCATCGAAACTGTAATGCCCCGAGTTGTGCGGGCGCGGCGCCAGCTCGTTGACCAGAAGGTCGCCCCGCTTGGTCAGGAAAAATTCGACCGCGAGCAGACCGATCACGTCGAGCTCCTTCGCGATGGCCGCCGCAATCGATTGCGCGCGCGCCAGGATGCTGTCCGCCAGCGGCGCGGGCGCCACCGACGTGGCCAGAATGTGATTCTCATGCTCGTTCACCGTTGGCGGAAAGGCCAACGTCTGCCGTTCCCCATCCTGCATCAGCAACTGGCCGCGCGCCACCACGACGGAAAGCTCGGCGGCGAAAGGCACCCACGCCTCCAGAACGCCCGTGTACAACTTGTGGCGCTTCCACACCGCAGACAGGTCGGAGTCATAGGTGATCTTCTGCTGCCCCTTGCCGTCATAACCAAAATCGGCCGTTTTCAACACGCAGGGACAACCAAGCGCCACGGCCGCCTCGCGCAATTCCGCCTCGCTTTGCACCACCCGAAACGGTGTGATGGGAAAACTATTCGCCTGGAGGAATTGCTTTTCCCGCAGGCGATTCTGGGTCGTAAAAAGCACATCGCGACCGGGCCGCAACAAAACTTTTGGCGCCAGCGCATCGAGCGCCTCGACCGGAATGTTTTCAAACTCGTAGGTCACCACATCGACCCCGCGCGCGAACTCGTTCAGCGTCGCGATATCCGTAAAGGGGACGTTGAACTCGCGGTCCGAAATCTGCCCCGTCGGACTGTCCGGCGTCGGGTCGACCGTATGGACGCGATAGCCCATCTTGCGCGCCGCCAGCGCGAACATCCGGCCAAGCTGGCCGCCGCCCAGGCAGCCAATCGTCGAGCCGGGTAGGATGGGATCGGTCTTCATGGTGTTGGATAAAATCACTAGAGGCTGTGACCGACGACTTCAAGGCAACTTCTGTTTGCGAACTATCCGCGTCTGCCGGGCCCGGAAATACTCCCATTTCGCGCGCAGTTTTTCGTCCTGCAAAGCCAGAATCGAAATGGCCAGCAGCGCCGCATTCTTAGCGCCCGGCTCGCCAATCGCGAGCGTTCCCACCGGCACGCCCGCAGGCATCTGCGCAATCGACAGGAGGGAATCGAGCCCCTTCAGCGCCTTGCTTTCCACCGGCACGCCGAGCACCGGCAACGTCGTGAAAGCCGCCGCCATCCCTGGCAGATGCGCCGCGCCACCCGCGCCCGCGATGATAACTTGCAGCCCGCGCCCCTTCGCGCTCGCGGCGTATTGCGCCAGCCAATGCGGCGTGCGATGCGCCGAGACCACGTTCTTTTCATAGGCCACGCCGAACTCGTCCAGAACCGCCGCTGACGCCGCGAGCGTTTTCCAATCCGACACGCTGCCCATGATGATGCCGACCCGCGCCGACTTTTTTGTCCTGGCCTTCATCTTATTTTTTCTTCGCCTTGGGTTTCGTTTTCTTTTCCACCGGCAGCGGCGGATAGACCGTGATCACCGCCTCCGCCGACAACGCCGCCACCCGCTTCAGCGTCCGGGGGCTCAGGCTCAAACAAAGCGCACCGAACCGCTTGGCCACGCCCGCTCCGCTCTCGATCCCGATGTCGAAACGACGCGCGGTGCATTTGCGCCAGCCCGCCTTCGCCTTGGGCGGCAAGGCCTCGATGAGGTCGCAAAAAGCCTCGATGATCGACTCGGGATCATGGTCGTCCCCGGCGTAAATTTCGACCGCCAGCAGGTAAGGTATGGCCTGGAGCGGACCGTTGTGCAGGACATGGACGCGGTCGCCAAAAACCTGCGCGATCCCGTCCAGCGATTCATTCGACTCGAGCTCTAAATCAACATTAAGGAATTCAGGAAGCATCCCGCGATTATGGGCAGCGCGCCCGATCTTGTCGAAGTGTCATTTTGGCGGCGAAAGCCATTACAGAGGCGGCTATTCCCGATGTGGCCCTGGTGAAGTGGGACGAACTGAATTTAACGGAATTACCAAATTTTCGGGATTAACGGAATTGGGGGAACAAAAATGCAAAACCGCTATTTCGGCGATGTCATGTAGCAACCATAGCCGCCGCCCTCATGCTGGATCGAATGAAAGACGAGAGCGTTTCCGGGAAATAATTCCGTTAATTTGGAAAATTTGGTAATTCCGTCAAAACCGGCAGTTATCCATCCAGCCGCGTGCTGAATTGGCGCAGGAAGCGGACATCGTTTTCGGTAAAGAAGCGGAGGTCGGGGATGCCGTGGCGCATGATGGCGATGCGCTCGATGCCGAAGCCGAAGGCGTAGCCGTTATATTTCTCCGGGTCGTAGCCGACCTGCTCGAAGACCGCCGGATCGACCATGCCGCAGCCGCAAATCTCGAGCCATTCCCGGCCTTTGACCTGACTGCCCGCGCGCGAGCAATCGACCTCGAAGCTCGGCTCGGTGAAGGGAAAGAAATGGGGCCGGAAGCGGAACTTCAGGTCCTCGCCCAGCAACTCGCGGAAGAAGTATTCGAGTGTGCCTTTCAATTCGGCCAGCGTCACGCCCTGATCGACGACGAGGCCTTCCATCTGGAAAAACGACATCCCGTGGGTCGCATCGATCTCATCGCGGCGATAGCAGCGGCCCGGCGCGATGATGCGGATCGGAGGCGGTTGCTGCAGCATGGCGTGAATCTGCACGGTGGAGGTCTGGGTGCGCATCAGGCGGCGGCCCCCGATGCTCCTGCCGTCCAGCCCGCGACTCGGCTCGAGGCCCTCCTCCTTGAGATAAAAGGTGTCCTGCTCGTTGCGCGCCGGATGGTCGAGCGGCGTGTTGAGCGCGTCGAAGTTGAAGACCTCGTTCTCGATGTCGGGGCCGTCGGCCAGCGCAAAACCGAGCCGCCGGAAAATCTCGATGGCGCGGTCGCGCACCTGAAGCACCGGATGGAGCGAGCCGGGCGCTTCGTAGCGTCCCGGCAAGGTCGGATCGAAATCGGCCGATTCGGCGGCGGCGGTCAGTTCCGCCTTGCGCGCTTCGTAAGCGGCGGCGACCGCGTTCTTGGCTTCGTTGGCCGCCTTGCCGACGACGGGGCGCTGCTCCTTGGGCACCGTGGCCATCTTCTCCAGCAGCACGGGCAGGCTGCCGCTCCGGGCGAGGTACTGGATGCGCACGGCTTCGAGCGCATCGGCATCGACCGTGCCAGCGATGGCGGCCAGGATTTGTTCTTTAAGGGCGATGATTTCGTCGAGCATGGGCGTGTACTGAAAATGACTTATAGGACTGATAGGACGAATGATACATACCCGCCCTATATGTCCTATACGTCCCCTACGTCTTATACTCAAAGAAAAAAGCGGACGCCTCGCCTCATCGCACAAGCTTGCCCTATTCAAGAGAGGCCCTAGCTTTGCCAGATGGCGCATGAAGTTCCCACAGGCTGGACCCAAACGGGTGATGCGCTGGCCCGCACCGTCGCGCGCGCCGATTTTGTCGAGGCGCTGGCGCTGGTCGTGGCCATCGGCAAGCTGGCTGAGGCGGCGAACCACCATCCCGATATCGACATCCGCTATCGCACGGTTCATCTTAGTCTCTCCACCCATGACGCGGGCCACAAGGTTACCGCCAAGGACTTTGCCCTCGCCCAAAAAATTAATGACCTAAGCGAGGAGACGATTCGTCTCATCAAGGACGACCTGCTCCGGCGTTTTGCCGCCTGATCCCGTTTTACCCATTCAAATGAAATCCCTCCAATTCGCCTCCATGAAATCTATTCGCGCCGGCAGCCTGCTGATCCTCGGCCTCGGCTTTATCATCACCGCACCGCTCCGCGCCGATCTTAACAGCGACCTTGCCTTCTCGGCCTTCAAGGACGTCGATGTCAACGCCCTCGCCAGCGGCACCGTTCTGCAAGCTCGCGGCGGCCTGCTGAGCTTTCCGCGCGGCATCACCACACAATCGCTTTACGTCATCGACGCCCAGCCCGCCGATGTGGCGGCCAAGTTGGTCCATTGGAACCCGGCCAGCCATCCCGAACTCAAAGTCTGGCTCCACAAGTCGGGCCTTCCCGCCCAGCCGACCGCCGCCGATTTCTCGGAGTTGGCGAGCCTGCCCGATAACAGCTCCATGAAGTACCAGATCGATGCCACGGCCCGGTTCGCCCCCGGCAGCACGTCGCTGCAAGTCAGCAAAGAGGAAGGCCAACTCATTACCAACACCGCCGCGCAGGAAAAAGATCCCAAGGCGCTTTTCGTCAAGGTCTGGAGTCAGATTCTGGCCGGACGCATCAACAGCTATCTCAGCGGCCATGGCGCTACCGATGTCGATGCGGCCTCCGACGGCGATGTCCATCCGCTGAGCGATGTGAAAAGCCTCCTCCACTCCGACATCAAGATATACGGACAGTATCAGCGGCTGCTGAACCAGACTCCGGTCAAGGCGCTGGCCAATACCGCCTCTCCCAAAATCGCCCCCACCGACATCTATTGCGATATTTTCGATGTCGAAGGCTCCGCCGCCATGGGTACAGGCACCATCTACCAAGCCGCCAGCGGAAGCTCCATCCAGTCGGCCGATATTGAGTTTTATACCAATTACGGCGTCTATTGCACGATTGAGCTGGAACAGCTCTGGCCGATCAACGTGAACGGGAAAACAGAAACGCTGGTCTGGCGGGACGACTTGGTCTCCGCGCCTAACATCGCTTATCTCCACGGCACGGAGCGCCTGGCTTCGGGCATGATCATGCTTCAAGAAACGAAGGAGGGCGTCGAGGCCTTCCGCAATGAATTTAAGTGATGCGATCCAGTTAAGTCCCTCATCACCAAACTATTGTTTGTCTTTTTTCCAGTTTCTGCCTTTATTACCCGATTACCGGGTTCGCTTGATGAAAACATCTCTTACCACCACCCTCCTGACCGCAGCCTTTTGCTCGTTGACGGCCTCGTGCCTGTGGGCCGACGGGAAGGATGATCTCGCCCCAACGGTCGCCGCGCCGGAGGAAACCCAGATTCCGATCTCCCAGGAATTCACTATGGAGGGGAGTTACACCGGAACGTCGATCACGAAGCAGGGCACCGCGAAGCTTGGCGGCGTCAGCAATATCAATTCTCATTTCAATTATGTGGTCTCGCCACAGATCAAGGACGGCCTGCTCCTGCGGTTTGGGGTCGATACCGAGCGCAATTCTTTCGGTCTCTTTTCCAACGCCCCGCTGCCGAACACGCTGCAATCGGTCAACGCCATCATCGGGGCCGACATGAGTCTCGGCGACAAGACCATCGTGCGCGTCGAGCTTCACCCCGGTATTTACAGTGATTTCGTCGATGTGAACGGCAGCGATTTCGACATGCCCGTGCAAATCGGAGGCACCTATCTTTTCAGCAAGGATTTCCAGATCATCCTCGGGTTGCAAATCGACCTCAAATCGAATTATCCGATCATTGGCCTGCCTGGATTCCGCTGGCAGTTCGCCGACAAATGGGTGCTCTCGGCTATCCCGCCCAAACCGCAACTGCAATATGAGTTAAGCAACGCCCTGACGCTTTACGCGGGGGCGGAGATCCTGGGCGGCACCTACCATCTCAACAACAACTTTGGCACGAACCACGGCCATGGTCCCGCCACGACCAACAGCCAGTTCAATAACAATATCTGCGACTTCACCGAGTTGCGCGTCGGGGCCGGATTCACCTGGAAGTTTATGCCGAACCTGAGCCTCGACCTTTCGGGCGGTTATATGCCTTACCGCGAATTCAATTTACATCAAGACCATATCGGATTTGATACCCACAGCACCTCGTTCAAAAATGATATTGGCGACGGCGCTCCCTATGCTGAAGCCGGCATCAGCGGTTCGTTTTAATCCGGCGACAGGGAAGAATCCTGAAGCCGTGAGGCGGTGAGTGGGAAAACCAATAAACCACCCACCGCCTCGAAAATGCGCGCCTACCTCTGCAACACCGCCAGGTAGTTGTCCACCATCCGGCGGCTCGCCGCGTCATCACGCTTTACGTAGCAGTTGCGCAAATTGATCAGAAGCCGGTGCATGGTCTGGATGGGAGTGCAGGGCTTGGTCAGCACCAGTCGCTGCTTGATGGGGACCTCGGAAGCGATCATATCCCACTCGCCATCCGTCAGGACGCGGCCATGACGGTAGGGATCAAAGATGATGCCGCCGAGCCGCGCCAGGAAGTGTCCCGGGGCCGCGATGCCTTCGACCGGAATGCTGAGGCGCATGCCCACGAGCATGTAAATCAACGTGAGGGTGATGGGCAATCCGCAGCGAAATTCCATGGCCCAGGGGAGATAGCCGTTGCGCGGATGGTAGTAGTCATTGCCGCAGCCTCCCAGACCCTGTTCCTGCCCGAGATACCGCGCCAGGCATTGCACTTTCTCGCGAGGGGTCGCTTCCGGCGTAATCAACCGGGCCACGCCCTCCGCCCATTGATCCAACTGACGCGCGTAAGGTCCGCCCTCGAAACCGGGGTGGACGGTGCGGGTGAAGTCCCAGCAAAGGCTTTCGAGCTGGCTCCAATTTTTAAGCTTGGCCAGACCGCGGGAGACATCGCCCAGGGTCCGCGAAGCTTCGATCTCCTGAATGACCTCGCGCAGGCTCTCGCGCGCAGGACCATGCGCGTGACGGAGTAATTCGGTGTATTCCGCCAGACGCGCATCCCCCCCCTGAATCAACTGGCCCTTGACCAGTCCGATGGTGGCGGCATCCCCGTCCTGAAGGAGCGAAACAAGTGCTTGTTGCTGGGATACCGTCATAGTTGAGACTTATCTTTTCAACGTAATAGGGGTTGAAATTACCTCGCCATGGTCGGCGCATGGCGCATTGATCGGTACATCAACGGGCGCATGGCTCTTGGCGGTGACTTCATTCTTGATGAGCCACGCCTCGAGTTCTTCGCCGCTGATGTCTGCCAACATCTGTCCGTTGACTTCCACGCAGGGGGAAAGCTCCTGGCCGCTTTTCTGGATCATCTCCAGGCGTTGCCGCGGATCGTTCCAGATATCCCGGTCCTCGTAAGGAAGGTTATATTTTCCCAGGACGGCACGGACGCCCTGACTCCAACCGCAATGCGGTTTCAAATAAGCGATGATTTTGGTATTTTCCATGCGCGTAGCCTACAGTGGACTGGAATCCACCGCAACTAAGCTCATGTTTGCAAATAGGGTGCCAGCTTTATCAGATTCTCGACATCCTCGTGCATATCCTCGCTCTTGGGCGTCTCCAAAACCTTGGGGATGGCAGCCCATCTGGGGTCCTGGATCATCCACTTAAAACAGTCGATTCCTATCTCTCCATCACCGAGGTGTTCGTGCCGGTCGACCCGCTTTCCCAAGGGCACTTTGGAGTCGTTCAAATGGAGCCCCAGAACGCGCCGTGAACCGAATAATTTTTCCACCTGGGCCATGGTCTCCAGGTACCCCTCACGGGTCTTTACGTTGTAACCAGCCGCGTATAAGTGTGCGGTATCAAGACATATTCCGAACCTCTTTTCATCCGACACAGCTTTTATAAGCTGTTCTAAATGTTCAAGTTGGTAACCCAATGACTTGCCTTGACCGGCGGTGTTTTCGAGCGCCATCCGGCAATGATAGCCGCGTGTGGCCTGGGCGATTTCATCGAGGCCCTGGGCGATCCGGCGCAATCCCGCCTCCTCCCCGGCTCCGCCGTGACTTCCCGGATGCATGACGATGAAAGGCAGACCAAGTGCTTCCGCCCGCTCAAGTTCGGCGGTCATGGAGCGGACGGAAGTCGAAAACATTTCGGGGTCCTGACTGCCGAGGTTGATCAGATAGGAATTATGCGCGAAAAAATAAATGCCTGAGGCTTTTCGCCCGGCTCGGAACTGGGCGATCTCCTGCTCGCCCAGCGGAGGGGCAAACCATTGCTTGTTGTTCTTGACGAAAATCTGGGCGGCGGTGAACCCGCACGCCTGCGCCCGGCCGATGGACTGTGCAACGCCACCGCTGGTCGAGGTATGCGCGCCGAGCAAAATTCCGGGAGGGATCTTCAGCGAGGTTGGCGCACCCGGGGAGCTTTTCTCCCTCGAAGCCGCCTGCCTGGGCTTGGACTTTGGAGAGGTTTTTGTCCTGGCTCGCGAACCGGCTTTGGAAGGCATGGCGTGACTTTACCTGCGCCGTAAGCAAGATGGGAGTCATTTCGGACGGCGACAAAAAAGGCCTTATCTTGTCAAGACGAGTTAGGGCTTAACTACTTAGAAAAGGCGCCGAATCCATTAAGTAGTCCCAAGAAGCAGATTGGATAATTTTCTCGTATTAAGGAACTTAGGCAAGTTGCAAAAAGTGGGAATTCCCATTTGCGTTCATTCGGAACGGGGGGATAGTAATAGGCAGATTGGTACTCATTTTACAAGTTGTTACGGTGACCGCCCGCTGGTTATGAAGCCGAAATTGAATATTCTTCATATCGAGGATTCAGAGAATGATTCCGAGCTCATCAAGCGTTTGCTCTTGGAGAACGGCCTGCCCTGCGAAATAACGCGGATCGAGACGCGGCCCCAGGTTTTCGATGAGCTGGAAAAGCACGACTACGATTTGATTCTCGCCGACTGCAAGCTGCCCAACTTTAGCGGATTACGCGCGTTGGAAATTGCCCATGCGTTGAAGCCCGAGATTCCGTTTGTCTTCGTCTCAGGGACCATCGGCGAGGAAACAGCGATTGAATCGCTTCGCAACGGCGCGACTGATTATGTCCTGAAGGACCGGCTGACCCGGCTGGTTCCCGCCGTTCGCCGCGCGATTGCCGAGGCGGAGGAGCGGAAGATGTGCCGGCAACTGCAAAAGAGGCTGCGTGAAGCGGGGCGCCTCGAAGCCATCAGCACGCTTTCCAACGGCATCGCGCATGACTTCAACAATATCCTGACGATCATCCTCGGCCATGCCTCGCTGCTGGAAATGGAACGCGAGAATCCGGAACGCATTCTGGCCATCAGCAGCACCATCACGGAAGCGGCCCAGCGCGGGTCGGAAATTGTGCAACAGCTGCTCGCCTTCGCACGAAAGAGCGACGGCCACGTGACCGCGGCTGATCTCAACCACTATCTTTATGGCCACTTGAAGGCGTTGAAGGAAAAAGTGCCGCCGGAAGTTGAACTGAAGGTGGAACCGGTCGGGCATTTGCCCATGATTATGGTGGATACCAGCCAACTGGATCGCATTCTGACGAATCTGATCACCAATTCGGTTGATGCGATGCCCGCCGGTGGACACATTACTCTTTCCACCCGGCTGATGGCGGCGATCGATCTGCCGGATTTGGCCACTGACTTGTCCAGCGAGTATTACGTTTGCCTCACGGTTCACGATACGGGTCCGGGTATTGACTCGACGACGCGGGAGCATGTTTTCGAGCCCTTTTTCACGACCAAGGAAAGAGGCCGCGGCACGGGCCTGGGGTTGCCGGTTGTTTACGGCCTGATGCAGGCCCATCACGGCTATGTCTCGGTGAAATCAGAATTAGGCACGGGCACAGCCATTTCGCTTTTCTTCCCTGTACCCAAACCGATGGCAAACAATTCGTCGGCAACAACCCGGCCAACCCACCCTGCCCTGTGTGGCTCGGAAACGATCCTGGTGGTGGAGGACGAAAAGGATGTCTGTTTCTTTCTCGAAGCGATCCTGAAAAGCCACGGCTATCAGGTCATCACCGCGATTGATGCGGATGACGCCCAGAATTTATTCAAGGAACATCAAGAGGAAATCCAGCTCGTTTTCTCGGATGTCGGATTGCCAAAAATCGATGGGATCGATTTATGCGCAAAAATGAGAACGCTTAAGCCCGGGCTGCCCCTTATTCTGGCCAGCGGCTATCCGACGAAGGAATTCAAGACGCGCCTGGTGGCCTTGAATCCGGGCGCTTTTCTCTCCAAGCCCTACAATTCGCACGACATTCTCGTGGCCCTGAGAAAAACCCTGGATGCCGCCAAGGTCCTCAGCTTGGCTTCGTAAATGAAGGCGTGACGACTCCATTTGGAGTTGGTTATAAATCGTCGGGAGATTTGAGCCTGCGGCCGGGTCAGGCACGCGACTCGCTCCCCGACTAACGATGCACCCTCTTGATCCACTGTTTAAGAAAAACCGGGAATGGTCCGAAAACGTCCGAAAAAACAACCCTGACTTTTTCCAGACGTTGTCACGGCAACAGGCCCCCGATTATCTCTGGATCGGCTGTTCCGACAGCCGCGTTCCCGCCAACGAAATCTGCGGCCTCCTGCCCGGCGAAATATTCGTCCATCGCAATGTGGCGAACATCGTCGTGCACAGCGACCTGAATTGCCTCTCGGTGATGCAGTACGCCGTGGATGTCCTTCGCGTCAAACACATCATCGTCGTGGGACATTACGGCTGCGGCGGCGTGCGCGCAGCCCTGGGGGGACAAAAATTCGGCCTGATCGATAACTGGCTGCGCCATGTGCAGGACGTGAGCATGAAATATACGGACCATCTCGCCTGTTACCGCGATGAGTCTGACCGCGTGGACCGTCTTTGTGAGCTTAACGTCATCGCCCAGGTGCTCCACGCCGCGCAGACGACCATTGTGCAAAACGCCTGGGAGAGAGGGCAAAACCTCGCCATCCACGGCTGGGTCTACGGCCTCAAGGACGGGTTGGTGCGTCACCTAGGCATCAGCCTTTCCAGCGCGCATGACCTGGAAGAGGCCATGAAAACGCATTGGGAAAAGAAGACGGCGGAACTGCAAAATCCCTGAGGGCTATAGCTTTTTAACTTATCGTGCACGCGGCGCCCTCGTTCCCAAATTTCATTTCGCGCCAATCTTCCCCCCAACCAGAAAGGGATCGGCCAAGTGAAACTTGGGAACGAGGAACAGATGCGCGTGCACTATACTTTAATATGCTCTAATGCGAAACACCCTGAACGCTGGCGCCCCAACCGTGGGAGTCATCGGTGGAGGGGACGGGAGTTAGATCAGGGGTTGAATCATCCGCGTTACTGTTGGTGGCGCTGGCGCAACTGACCTGAGCCACTGCTGTTGCAACAAGAAGGAGTAAGAGAAGCAAGGGTTTCATGTCAGATCGTTTGGGAGAGGAAGCCGCCATCGACGCGAAGATCGATGCCCGTGACAAACCCGCTCGCCCGGCTGCTGGCCAGGAAGACTGCGGCGCCAATCAGTTCGTCGCTCTGGCCAAAGCGCGCCATGGGTGTGTGACTCAAAATTGATTGCGCTCGCGGCGTGGGAGAGCCGTCCTCTTTGAAAAGGAGACGGCGATTCTGCTCGGCGGGGAAGAAGCCGGGCGTGATCGAATTGACCCGCACGCCTTGTTGCGCCCATTCGCGGGAAAGGAATTGTGTCAGGTTAAGCACCGCCGCTTTCGCCGCGGAATAGGTGACGACGCGGGAGAGCGGCAGATGCGCGGAAACGCTGGCGATGTTGATGATCGAACCGCGCTTCCGATCGGCCATGGCGGAGCCAAATTCCTGGCAAGGCAAGAGGGCGCCACCGATAAGGTTCAAGTCGAAATTGGCTTTCCAGGCCTCGACGGTGATGGCGCTGAAGGGATGATCGGCGGTCACAGTGACCTTCGGATCATTGCCCCCGGCGGCGTTGACCAGAATGGTCGGCGAACCGAAGGCCTGCTCGACGGCCCGATGCGCGCGCGCGAGGCTTTCGCGGTCCACGGCATCGGCGGGAAAGAAATCGGCCCGCCCTCCCGCCTTGCGGATCGCGTTGACGCGCTCGCGGCCCCGCTCCTCGTTACGCCCCAGAACGGCGACGCTGGCCCCGGCAGCGGCCAGACCTTCCGCCAAGGCACCGCCGAGCACACCCGTGGCCCCAATGACGATGGCCACTTCCGACGACAGGTCAAATAAATCACTCATGGTTGATATTGTGTTCCCTTTGTGCCAACGTTGGGCCTTTTCGCAAGGAAATTACCGCAACCCACCTTTCCAAACCAATGAAGCGAATTACCAAAAACTCCCTGGGCATGGGCGACCGCTTTGCGCACCAAGGGAAGGCCCAACTGCAGGCAGTGATTCAGGCGCAGAAGCGAGGCATCGAACTTAGCCCCGTCTGGAATAAATCGAATCGCGAGCATACGATCATCCATTCCGAGCCGATCAGCGTACGCCGCGAAGCGGAGGCGGCGGTGGCCGCTCTGGGCTGGACCGGTCCCTTTCATGTCGACGCGGACCATATCAATCTAGGCACGGTCAACCGTTTCATCGAAGCGAGTGATTTTTATACGATTGATGTGGCCGATTTCTCCGGCAAGGCGGCTGATCCCGCCGACCTGGAAAAATTCGCCGAGGCCAGCCGGAAATACCTTGGTCCGCTGTCCATTCCCGGCCTGAATCATCCCCTCACCGTCGATGGCGCAATGGTCGAAAAAGCCGCCCGTAAATTTCTTTGGGCCATGCAGGAGGCGGGACGCATTTATCGCCACATCGCCAAAGCCAAAGGAGAAGATTTCATCACGGAAGTTTCGGTCGATGAGACCGACGAGCCGCAAACTCCGGTGGAACTCCTGTTGATCCTTTTGATGCTGGCACGGGAAAAAGTTCCCTGCCAGACGATCGCGCCGAAATTCACCGGTCGCTTCAACAAAGGTGTTGATTACGTGGGCGAGCTCGCGCGCTTCGAGAAAGAGTTTGATGAGAATCTTTGCGTGGTTCGCTTTGCGATTTCCGAATTCGGACTGCCCGACACGCTCAAGTTGAGCGTCCATTCCGGCAGCGACAAGTTCTCGCTCTACCCGATCATCAATCGCCTGCTGAAGCAACATGGGGCCGGGGTGCACCTAAAAACTGCTGGCACGACCTGGCTGGAGGAAGTGATCGGGCTGGCGGAATCGGGCGGGGAGGGCCTGGAGATCGCGCGCGAGATTTATGCCCAGGCCCATGGACGCTTCGACGAATTGATCAAGCCCTACGCGACCGTGGTCGATATTGATCCAACCAGGCTCCCCTCACCGGCCGAGGTGAAAAGCTGGACTTCTTCCCAATATTGCGACGCCCTGCGCCATGATCTTTCCGTTCCGGCCTATAACCTTCACTTCCGCCAACTGGTGCACGTCTCCTTCAAGATCGCGGCGGAGATGGGCCCGCGCTATCTCGACGCACTGAAGGCGAATGAATCGATCATCGCGAGGAACGTCACGGTCAATCTCTTCGAGCGCCATATCCTGCCGATTTTCGTCTAGAGGCTGACTTCCTGCATGAAAACATTCATCACGGAAAATTTCCTGCTCGAAACGGAAGCGGCGCGCGAACTCTATTTCAACGAGGCCGGGAAACAACCGATCTACGACTATCATTGTCATCTCTCGCCGCGACAGATCGCGGAGAATTACCGGTTCCGGAATCTTTACGACATCTGGCTGGCCGGAGACCATTACAAATGGCGGGCCATGCGCGCCAACGGGGTCGCGGAACGCTACTGCACGGGAGACGCGAGCGATGAGGAGAAGTATCAGGCCTTTGTGCGGACCGTGCCCTATACACTCCGCAATCCGCTTTATCACTGGAGTCATCTCGAACTTTTGCGCTACTTCGGCATCGACGATTTGATCAACGAGGAAAGCGGGGCGTCCATTTGGAAAAGGGCCAATGCCCAGCTGGCGACGCCGGACTTCAGCGTCCATGGCATTTTGGAAAAAAACCGCGTCGCAGTCGTGGCCACCACGGACGATCCCGCCGACTCGCTGGAATTTCATCAATTGATTCGCAAGCAGGGACTCAAGACCCGCGTCTATCCCACGTTCCGGCCCGACGAGGCGCTGAACATCGGGCAGCCTGCCGCCTTTGCCGCGTGGTGCGGGCGGCTCTCCGCAGCGGCCAATTCCGATCTCGCCAGCTATGCCGATTTTCTCGACGCGCTAAAAAAACGGCATGATTTTTTTCACGAGCAGGGCTGCCGTCTTTCCGATCACGGACTTGAGTCGTGTCCCGCGACGGAGTGCGACGAGAAGCAGGCGGCGCGGATTTTTGAACGCGCGCGCAGCGGTGGGTCCGTCACGCCGGAGGAGGCGCGCCAATTCGCCACGCAGGTGATGCTTTATCTGGGGCATCTCGACGCCAAGCGCGGCTGGACGAAGCAGCTTCACCTCGGGGCGGCACGCAATCTGAACAGCCGGATGCTCCAGGCGCTCGGCCCCAATACCGGTTTCGATTCGATTGGCGATTTCTCGCAGGCGTCGGGTCTGGCCTTTTATCTGAACCGTCTCACCAGCAACGGCGATCTGCCCAAGGTCATTCTCTATAATCTTAATCCCAATGATAATTACCTGATGGCCACGATGGCGGGAAACTTCCAGGACGGCACGGTCCCCGGCAAAATCCAATTCGGCAGCGGGTGGTGGTTCCTCGACCAGCTCGAAGGAATGACCTGGCAGATCAATGCTCTTTCCAATCTTGGCCTGCTGCGGCGTTTTGTCGGGATGCTGACCGACTCGCGCAGTTTTCTTTCCTATACGCGGCACGAGTACTTCCGCCGCCTGCTCTGTAATTTACTCGGGAACGATGTGGAAAAGGGCCTGCTCCCGCGGGACATGAAGCTGCTGGGCGCAATGGTGCGGGAGATTTGTTTTGAAAATGCGCGGGACTATATTGGCCTGGAGCTTGATCCGGATTATGGGCCCGGGAAGAAGCAGTCGTCCTAAGCGAGGACGATTAAAATCCGACTTTGACGCCACCCTGAACCGACTGGCCAAAGTAATTGGCCTGCCCGGCCTGGACGAGATAATCGAGGTAAAGCGAGATCTGGCCATTGAGATCGGCACTGAGCCCGCAATCAATCAGCGCGGAGTCGCGGCTCGGGTTGGGCGTGGCGAGGCTGAACGATCCCGCCCCGACGCTGTTGAACTGCGAGGTAATGCCCTGGCTCTGGTTCATGAATTCGTGCTGCCAGCTGGCATCAAGGTGCGGCGTCAGGAGAACCGTGCCCGCATTGAAAAGATAACTGACATGGCCCCCAAGGCGACTGCGGAGCGAATCGGTTTCCTCCTTGTTGACGGAGAGATCGACCGGGGCGAAGCCCGATTCGCTGAATGAATTGACGTCGAGATGCGTGTATTGCACACCCGCGGTTGGCCCGAAGGTCCAGCGCTTCTCATGGAAATCATAGCCACCATCGAGATTCGCCACGATCTGGTCGCCGCTGGGCGCGCCATGGGAGATGCCACTTATCCCGCCAAAGTTAACGTGCCGGTCTTCGGTGAAACTGTCGAATCCATAACTGCCGATCGCATTCACGTACCAGCCGCCATTGGCATAACTGACATAAGCGCCGGGCGAGTAGCTGTCGACCGTGGCCTTGCTGCCATTGTTGTCCAGGTCGGCATCGGTGTGGCCGTAGCCAAACAGAATGCCCGTGCGAAGATGAGGGGTAATCCGGTAATCGCCGCCGATTTGCACCGCGCCGGTGGTGGTGTCGGAGTGGGGCGTGTCGGCCTGCGAAAAGTTTTGGGCAAGGACCACATTGCCGACCACGAAGACGTTGAAATTGTCAGGCGAGATCGGGGCGGGTGTCACCTGCATTTGCTTCATATCGACCCCGGCGAGGACCGGATCGGTGGTGTCGCTCAACATGCCGTGGGGCAGCGGGGCGGGCGTCCAGGCGAGAAGCTGGCTGCCGACCTGGGCCAGGCCGGGATCGATGGTCGGATCGAGTACGGAGAGGCCGCTTGAATCGACCGGGCCACCAATCGGCGTGAATTCACCCTCGGGCGAATGCTGGCTTTCAAAGAAGCTATCGAGCAGTGAGGTCGAAAAGACCGCGTTGTTGATGACGCTGCTTTGCGTGAAGTTGATGAATTTCTCCGGAGTAAGCTGACTGAAGGCATCGGGAAGCGCGTTGGGAGAAGCCCCGGCGGTGGTCAGACTATTGAGCGCGCCGAGCAGGGTCTGGAAGGCGGGGCTCGCAGCGCCACCCTGGAAGCTGTCATCGATATATTTCGCCGTGGCCGTCTGATTCGGGGTGTAGGTGATTCCCGGCAGGGTGGCGAAAGGCAACTGGCTGATGATGACCCCCGCGCCCTTCTGGGTGACCGAGAGGGAGAAGAGATTCGTGGTCACGCTGCTGAAGCCGCCATTGATCGTGCCCGCCTGAACGAAGGTGAAGGCGTCGCCCACGGTGGGAACATAGGGATTGGAGACGACAATCTGGAGCGCTCCGCCGAGGTTGGCCGTGCCCGCTCCATTTCCGACGTTGAGAAATTCATAACCGGGGTTGGCGCCTGCCGTTGTGCCGGTGAGATTGAGTTTGAGGAGTCCGCCCGTCTGCGTATAGGTTCCACCCACGTTGATCTGGTGGACGCCATTGCCGGTCTCAAGAAGGCCGTTGCTCATGCTGACATTTCCCGTTCCGAGCGCGCTCGCGTTACCGACCATGACGGTGCCGCCGGAAATCGTGCTGCCAGCGGAGAAACTGTTCGCGCCGTTGAGGGCCAGCGTGCTGGATCCGGTCTTGGTCAGGCTGGCGGCTCCGGCCAGGGCCGCGTTTACCGTGACCAGGCCGGAGGGGGCGCTCACCGCATAAGAAGAACCGGTCAAGGTGCCGTTTTGAATCGTGCTCGCGCCGGTGATGTTGACCGCACCCGTCGTCTGGCCCGTTGTACCCAGGTCGAGCGTGCCGCCGGAAACCGTCAGCGCGTTGCCCGAAGAGCCGAGCGTTCCGGCACCGGTGACGTCGAGCGTGCCGGAAGAGAGGGTCGTGCCGCCCGCGTAAGTGTTGACCCCGCTGAGAACGACCGTTCCCGCGCCGTTGATGGTCATGCCGATGCCACTGGCGCCCTGGCCGATGCCACCCGAGAGGGTCAACGTATCGGCAGCCGATGCCACGGAAACTGAAGTATTGGTGTCGAGCAGGATGGGCGCGCTGATGAGGTCGCTACCCGCGCTGTCGGTGATGGTGGCCGTGCCTGCGCCGCCATTGAGCAGGATGGTGCCGCCGGTGCCCTGGGCAATGGTGTAGCCACCGCCGCCGGAGGTATTGAACGTAATCGATTTCAGGCTGGGCGAGGCGCCGTCGAGCGTGACGGTGGCCGAGCCGCCCGGCGTGAGCACGCTGTTATTAAATGTCGCCGTATCCGTGTCGACAAAATTAGGATCGAGACCGGGCGAACCCTGGCCCGCGCCCCAATTCAAACCAAAGGCCCCGGCGCCAGCCCCTGCCAGAGTGCCCCACGAGCCGCTTCCGTTGGTGCTCCAGACGCTCTGACCGGAATAAACATCAGCGGTGTAGGCCACAACGACGGGAGAATAGGCGCCTTCGCCCGCCAGTCCGGCTCCGCCATTTTCCAGTGTCGTCACCCCAAGGTTGAAGCTGCCGTTCACCGTGCCGCTGCCGGTAATGGTCCCGCCCAAGGTGCGGGTATCGGAGGCGAGTGTTCCGTTAAAGGTTGTGGCGGCCCCGGTCAGTTTGACCCCGTTGGCATCTGCCACACCGCTGCCCGCCGCCACTGTGACATCAGTCGTGGTCAAATGGGTGCCGGTGGTGGTGAAGGCATTCGAGGTGGCGTTAACGGTCGAACCGGTATGCAAAAGACCGAGGTTCGTGGTCGCGCCGTTGGTGATGACGCGCTTGTTCACCGCGTCAGCGGAGTAATCGAGAGTAACGTTGATGGGAGCTTCACCCGCGAGACCTTCCCCGGTCGTGGTCAGGGTCAGGACTCCATTGGCATTGCCAGCGGTGGCAAAGGTGCCACCCACGGTGCGCGTGTCAGTAACGGCAGGGCCATTGAACACCGGATTCGTTCCACCCGTCGCGCTGATGCCATTGGCATCCGGTCCGGCCGTGCCCACCGTGACACGGGTAAAGTTCGCATCGGCGCCGGTCGTGGAGAGCGTGCTGGTGCCGCTGACCGCCTGGCCGACCAGGACGCGACCTAAACTAACGGTGCTGGCCGTCACGACGCGGTTATCGACAACATCCACGGTGGCCGGAGTCGTCGCGGCGAGCGTAGGCGTACCCTGGCTACCCGAGACCGACGTTACGACGGGAGTCACCGTCACCGCGCCGGTCGTGGCACCCGCGGTAAGCGTTGAGGTGCCGGAATCGGAGCCACCACCCGCTGCGAGTGGACCGCCATTGATCGGCAAGGTACCGCCCGACAAGGTTCCGCCGTTCGTGTTCAGATTGAGGCCGGTGAAGGAGACCGTGCCCGGCGCACCGGTGTTGGTAATTGTCGCGGTCACGGTGGTCGATCCCGTATTCACCATGATGCGGGGATTGGTCGCGACCGCCCCGAGCGTGTAGGCGTTGGTCAGGTTGGCGACGGTCAGGTCAATCGAGTTGCCCACGATGCTCAAGCTGAGCGTTTTGCTATCGAGAGAGAGGGTTGATAAGGTGAGATCACTCAAATTCCCGGTCAGACCGGTGGAACTGATGAGCGTATAGGTACCATTGGTGAGGGTGGGCGTTCCGCTGACATTACCGATGGTGATCGTCGTGCCGCCAACGCCGCCCAAGGTCAGCGTTCCATTATCAACGATCTTATCGAGGTTATTCGTCGAACCGGCACCAATGTCAAAGGAGATGGAACTCGGCGTGGCGGCGTTACCAATGTTAAGTCCCTTCACCGTGAGGGTGCCAATCGAGCCATTCTGCAGGTTGATCGCGCCACCGCCCGCGACCGTGACCAGGCCAGTCGTGCCCGTACCCGTAAGCGTTGCGCCGTTGGCCACCTGGACGGTGCCAGTGGCCAGGGTGGTGCCATTAATGGCCACGATTCCGGCGTTGATGTTGGTTGCGCCCGCGTAGATGTCCGTGCCGGAAAGAATCGTCGTGCCCGCACCGGTCATGGTCAGCGCACCCGCACCGGAAATAGCGCCGGAGATGGTCAATTGCTGGTTGGCCGCCACGACGACGTTCGTATTGGTGGTCAGGCTGACCGGGGCACTGATGGTCTGCGTGCCTGAGGTATCGGTAATCGCCGCCGACCCAACGCCGCCATTCAAGGAGAGAGTACCGCCGCTGCCCTGCGCGATGGTGTAGCCTCCGCCACCGGTCGTGTTAAAGGTAATCGCATTCAGGCTCGGACTGGCGCCATTCAATGACACCGTGGCCGAGCTGCCTGGAGTGAGAGCGGTGTTGTTGAAGGTCGCCGTATCCGTGCTGGTGAAATTGGCATCGAGACCGGGCGATCCCTGGCCTGCGCCCCAATTGATACCGAAGGCGTTGGCCCCTGTTCCCGCGAGTGTGCCCCATGAGCCGCTGCCATTGGTGTTCCAGACGGCCTGACCAGAATAGACATTGGCCGTATAGGCGACGGCAACCGGGTTGTAAGCGCCTTCGCCCGTGAGGCCCGCGCCGCCGTTTTCCGCCGTGACAACGCCGAGATTAAAGCTGCCTGCCGTGGTGCCGCTTCCCGTGATCGTTCCGCCGAAGGTGCGCGTTCCAGAGGTGGTGGTACCATTGAGGAGAGTTGAAGTCCCGGTCAGGGTGATGCCATTCGCATCGGGCGAACCCGAGGCAGGCGCGGCGGCCACGGTGACACTGGTTGCGACGGCATTGCTGGCCGCCGAGGTGAAGGCATTGGACGCGGTGTTAACGGTCGCGCCGTTATGCACGTTGCCGAGATTCGTCGTGGCACCGTTGGTGATCGTGCGCATGGCCACCGCGTCGGCGGTGTAGGCGATGCCGATGTTATTGACCGCCTCTCCGGTCAAGCCTTCGCCGGTGGGGGTGATGAGGGCCGTGCCGCTCTGGTTACCGGCGACAGTGAAGGTCCCCGTCACGCCGCGCGTGGTGGAGTTCGTCGCATCATTGGCGCCGCCGAATTGATAGGCTGTACCCGCGCCCACGGTGATCGTCCCATTGCTGACCCCCGAAGCGGCCTGCGAACCGGCGCCCAGAGTGGTGCGCGTGAGGCTGGCATCCTGGCCGGTGGCGGATGAAATGGTGGTGGTCAGGCTGCCGGTCGTCTGGCCCACCAACACGCGCCCCAAGGCAACCGAGGTGGCGTTTTCCGTGCGGTTATTCAGCACATCGATGGTGGTCCCGGTCGAGGTGTTGAGCGTGGCATTACCCCCGATGGTGGCGTTCTTGGCCGTGGCAACGGTGGGATTAATCACATGCGCTCCAGCCGTTGTGCTGGAAAAGGTTTGTCCGCTGTTCGTCCCGGCACCGCCGCCATTGGCCAGGGGGCCGCCGCTCGTCGTTGCACCCGCCACACCGGTGGCCGAAGCTCCCAGGCCGGTATAGTTCAAGGTGTCGGATGTCCCCGTGCCCGTATTGGTGATGGTGGTGGAGAGGGTTGTCGAACGGCCGCTCATGATACGGCCAGCCCCCGCCGTCGTGGTCAGGTTGTAAGTCGTGGCGATGGTGACGACCGGAGTGGTGACTTGCAACTGGAGCAGGTTCGGCGTGTTGACGAGGCTCAGCGACATCGAATCGAGCGACGTGGTCGACAGGGTGAGGTCATTTAAATTCGCCAGCGCGGTTCCGGTGTAGCTGATCAAATTGTAGGTGCCGGGTGCGAGCGTCGTTGAGCCGGTGACATTGCCGATGGTGATCGTGGTGCCATTCGCGCCGGTAAAAGTCAGCGAACCGTTGTCGACGATCTCGTCAACGGTGGTCGTGCCCGCCGTGGTTTTGATGTCAAAGGAGATCGCGCTGGGGGTGCCCGCCTGACCGGAAGAAAGCCCGCCGACGGTCAGCGTGCCGATGGCATTATCGCGCAGGCTGAGATTTCCCCCGCCACTGACGGTAACCGGACCGGTTATGGCGGACGTTCCCGCACCGAGCAGGGTTGCGCCGGAATTAACAGCAACGGCCCCCGTGCCCGCCCCCGACCCGGTCGTATTGTTCACTTCAAATGTACCAAATGCGACCGTCGTACCACCGGTGTAGGTATTGGCATCCGTAAATTCAACCGTCCCCTTGTTGGTGGTATCGCCGATGACGAGTTGACCGGTGCTCGTGCCATTGGCAACCAGACCATTATAGACGGCCGTGGTCGAAGTCGCTGCGGCGACTTTGTCGCTACTGGCTCCCGAGGCAATACCGAGGTTGTTGCCTGAGGAAGATGAAGTGGTCGTCAGCAATTCGCCGCCAAGCAGGTCGATGATGCCCGCGCCGAGATTTGTTCCGACCGCGGAAACCTGAACAACGCCCGCGGCAAGGTCGGCCCCCGCAGCGAAATTGTTAGCTCCCGATAGCGTCAGGGTGCCCGTTCCATTCTGCACAATAAAACCGCTGCCGGTGATCGTTCCGCCGAAGGTATAATTGTCACTGCGATTGAACTCCAAAATGGCGTTGTCGGTGACATTACCCACAATGCTGCCCGCAGTACCGGTGCCGCCGCCAACACCCAGGTTACCGACGACCAACGTTCCAGCGGATACCGTGGTGCCCCCGCTGTAAGTATCATTGACCGTAATGACAAACTGGCCGGAGCCAGCCTGGGTAAAGGTACCGCTTCCCGATAAAACAATGGCACCGTCGGATGTGGAATTGCTGTGGTCGATGACGTAGGCGCCGTTATCCACAATGTTGGAGGTGAAAACGAGACCTGTCGTGCCACCCGTGCCCAGTTGCAGCGTGCTGCCCGCGGTGATACTGGTGGCCCCCGCATAGGTGTTGGCTCCGTTCAAGACAACGGTTCCGTCATTGGTGCCGTCGCCGATGGTGAGCGTGCCGGGTACGCCGGTTCCACCCGTTTGATCGGCAATGATTCCGTTATAAGTGGCAGTCGAGCCGGTCGCCGCCGCCAGCGTGCCGACCTTGGTAGCCGCCGTAGACACGGTGTTGAGCGTCATGTTCCGGCTGGTCGAAAAGGCTGTGCCTGACGCAACGGCTCCGGTATCTAGGGAACCGCTATTGGAGGTCAAGAGCTCGCCGCCATTGAGGATGATGTTCGTGCCCGTGCCGTTAAACTCGGTATCGTTGCCGATGGGCAGGACCACGCCGGTATTGATGATCGTGGTTCCTGGATTGGTGGCTGCCGTCGCCGATGGTTCGACGAACAAAATGCCTTTGTTGATGAGCGACTGGACCCAGGTCAGACCGGTATCATGGAGACTTGGGAGACTGAGGCCGGTTTGACCGCCAAAATTACCCGACGTGAGTTGAAAAAAATCGCCCGCGTCACCAGCCAGCGTGGCATTGTTGGCGTAAGTACCGGTAATTTGAATCGAGGCACCCGTGGCATCTATCGACCCGATCGTTCCGAACGTCGTATGCGATAACCCGGCCGCGGTGGAATTGATCGTAATTTCCAGATTGCCCGAGACACTCACCGAGGGAGTCGACCCATTTAAAGTTGTCGCAATCTGGTCTGTCCCGACTGTCAGCGACTGGGTGAAGGACATACCGGCGGTACCGCCATTGTAAGTCGCGTTCGCGCCCGCGATGACCGGCAGCTGGATGGATTGGGCAAATGAACTGCTGTTGGTAATTCCGCCGTTAATGGTCAAGGTTTCCGTCCCCAGAAACGAGAGAGCGATACCGGTGTTCAGCGTACTGTTAAAAGTAAGACTTCCGATACTGACGGTGGGTTGCGAGATGGTGCTGGTATCGAGAATGATGAAGGTGTCGCCGTTTAACATCGTCCCGATTTGCACCGCCTGATTAACAGTATTGGGCGGCCCGGTTATGCCGGGCACGTCTCCAGTGGACCAGTTGCTCGTGTCGCTCCAAGAGCCATCTTTCGCGGTGTCGTTCCAGATCGCCTGGGCCTGGAGCGGCAGAGGTGAAATCGCGACCAGACCAAGCAGGAGCAGGCGCATCTTAATAGAATTCATTCATTTCCTCTTGGTCAGCCCTCTTCAAGGCGAGGTGTTTTGCAACGTGTAGGGCAGCGGAGGCTGAAGATAAGAAGCCGCTCCGGTTGCGTTTGATCTCTTGGTGACGCACACGGCGCTTCCCGCCGGAATGACGAAAGAACTGACATCGGTCGTCGAATTGGGATATTTGCGCCAGGTCGAATCGGCCGATAATTGATAGTAGGTGTCGAAATGGCCGGGGACCGGACTCGGATTCCAAACACTCAAGGTATCCGCATTGGCGATCGACGTGCCTTGCGTCCAATTCGCGCCAAACTGAAGTTGGGAAAGCGCAAGATTGGCCGGATATTGGGCCGAGGTATAACTGGTCGTCTTGCCGGGGGCCTTGATCAGGAGAGGGACGTTGGTCGCACAACCCGTCAAAGGAAGAGTGGTGTCTCCATTGGCCGAACGCCGGGTAATCGCCAGGGAGGAATAGGGATAGAGGATGGTGTTATTGGCATTGACCGTCGTCGGGTAGAGGGTCCAAAAGCCTGCTCCCGCTGCCGTATCAAAATAATAGGTTGAAGCGGGGGCCGTACTGGTGGTGAAAAGGCTGACCGTATCGGCTTGGGCGACATTTGTGCTGCCCACCAAATAACTCAAAGGATTCTGGGTCGTCCCCGCGCCGAATAATGTGGCCAGGGTCTGGCCCGGAAATATCTTAAAGCTATTGCCCACCTGCACATCGAAACTGGATGAGGGGCTGCTTAAAATCGGCGTGGTTTGAGAGGTGTGATCGGTTGTGTCCAGGGTCAGGGTGTTGGTGGTGTTGGCCGTGATCAATAAGGTCCGGCCAGCCTGCGGCCCTGCGAGAAACTTCACAAAGTAAGGCTGTGCGGCGGTTGCCAGCGCGCCTGCAGTCCAAGGGGCCGGGCTGTCGGCAACCGTGATGGAATTAGCCGTGGTCGCCGAGATAACACCGGTGTAAATGGGATTGCCCTCAAGAGGCAAACTCAAATAAGTCGTCGTGCCATGGTTAATGGGAAACGAAACCAAGCCCAAGGGCGTCGTGTTGACGGTTTGGGCCTGGGTCGACATGCCCATGATGGCCAAGGCAAATGCCGTTATGTAAATCGAGAAGTTTATACGCAAATTATATAATGAGACGGGGTCATTAGGCAATACTTTGTCAAGGAGTTGGGCTAATACTTCAGCAGGGCGGGAATTCGTTTTTGAGCTCATGCATTACCTCCAGCGAAGGGTTAATGGCCAAGCTACAGCCATAGGCCTTCACTCTAAGCTTAAAATGCAACGCTTACAATGATTAAGAGGTATAATCCGCTTGCCTGCCTCCCAAGGCGCTATTATGCCCAGCTTATTTAGCGAGAGCCACGGATTCGTCCTGATGGGATTTGATCCAAGGAAGCCCGGCCTGCTCCTGCTCCTTCTCCTTGCGCAGCCACTGCTGGGACTCGTTCACCCATGCTTCCGATTCTTCCGGGGTCATTCCGTGCGAGACGAGGATGTTGTGATATTCAGCGAGATATTGTTCAACCGTCATCCACGTGCCGTTATGAAAAACCTTCTTGGAAACACACGACATCTTGAGGAATTCCTTCGCTTCATTTTTCTTATTCATGCGGTAGGTGAGCCAGACAATGATGCCCAGGGTAAAAGCGATTTGCATCAAAACCGGAAAGAAGGCGTTGCCCCCGTAGGTGAGAAAGCCATGCCTCTCCAATTCCACCTGGACCACGCCAGGAGCGATGGGCAGGAAAACGAAAGGTAGGAAGGACTTGATCAGATAAAATGTCTTCATTGATGGTATTTTATTGGCAACGGTCATGCCAACTACGTCGGGAATGGCTTTTTGGGCGCAAATTGCCGACTAAATACACTAATTACTGTAAAAAATCTCCTTAAAAGCCCGTTTACAGACGATTTTATCGGGTTGAGCACGGTGTGCAATTTTACGGAAAGGAAAAAAAATCCGTTTTCCTGGAAGTAATATCCGCATTTCGCTACCTCAAGTTTGACCTGCTCGCAAAATACACGCGCGAGTGGCCTTAGGTCGAGTTGACCCTGTTTAGCCAAGGGACGAACCGCAAATAGGGCTTCTAACGGGCATCCGAGACGGAGAGAGTCGCCGGTAGCGCTACTGGCAAAGCACGGACCGAAAGATCGGCGTTATCGGTCATATTAGTTTCGGCGGGCCTTAAATCGACGTTGGTTTCAACCCTGGGAGTGAGGGGCAGAGCGACGGTGGCGGAGGCGTGAGCGGAGGGAAGAGGTGCCGCAGATGAGGTAGGAGCAGGGGGAGGAGCTTGGGTTTGGGCCGATTGAGCCTGGATGTCGTGTTTTACTTTCTCAAGCTGAGCAGCGTAATCGGCCAGTTTTTTCTGCGTATCTTGTTCGGCCTGTTGAGCTTGCTGCAAAGAAGCGATTTGTTTGTGAATTTCCGCCAGGGAATCGGTCTGTTCGTGGGTAGCTTTGCCAAGGGGTTGGAGTGAGGATTGAAGGGCGTCCACTTCCTTGTTCAGATTAACGAGGGCATCGTTTTTCGAGGCAAAAATATTTTCCTGGGAGGCTTGGTACTCCTGAAGGGCGCTGGAATTTTGGTCGAGTTTTTGTTCGATGGCGGCAAAACGGGATTCAAGCGTGAAGTGGTAGGAGATACCCGCTCCCGCAAGGGCGACGGCAATCAGAATGAGAGCCAGGGTCGCGGAGGATGAATTGTTCATAGGGTAGGTACCGGTTCGGGGGCGTGATGGCGGAAATAGCTGTTGAAACACTCGAGCCAGTATTCTTTCTGGCCCTGGAGCGCGTTGATCTGGCCACGGATCATCTGAAGCTGGACCTGGATTTTTTGCCGGGACTGGTATTCGAGGTCCGAGATTTGGGACTTGAGCATGATTAAATCCATCGGCTCATGGTCTTCCGGTCCCGGCGTCCAGTCGTATTTGCGGAGGCGTTCAGCCAGGAGGAGCTTTTTCTTTTTGAGCTCGGGCAGTTCCTCCCATTTGCGATCGGAAATGGCAGAGAGTTCCCACATGAGCAATTCGACGACTTCACGAAGAAGAAGGGTCCTCTTGCTCAAATCATCGTGTGATTTGACTAATGGCATTCTGACCAAGGTATCGGAACGCGAATCGAAAAAATGAGGCTGTGTCTTGAAAAAGAGAATGAAGCCGATAAGGGGCGGAGAAGTCGTTACCTATATATATGGGTCAGGCGGGCTCGAAAATGGGCGAAATAGATTTGTTTAAAATCGACCTCAGGTTTTCCAGGGTGAAACCGATGTACCGTGTAGATCGGTATGATACCGCTCCCAGGACGGTCGGAGTCCTGCACAAAAACCCGGCGTCCGGCAACCCCGGAAGGTCGCATGATGCGGCTTTGATAAACGGAAAGGAAATCCACTATGGCAGTAATCGGATATAACAGTGCAGCGGTAAACGCGGCATATTACTTGAATCAAAACACGAGTGCCCTCAACTCATCGATCCAGGAACTGGCTTCAGGAAGCCGTATCGCCGATCCGGCAAATGATGCGGCAGGCGTAGCGGTCAGCGGCCAGATGACGGCAGCGATCGCTCAGTTGGGTGCGGCCACCCAGGGCGCGCAGGACGTCATTTCATTCGCACAAACGACTGATGGCTTCTTGAGCACGATTCAGCAGCAGTTGACCCGCATGAGCGAGCTTGCTCAGGAAGCCACCAACGGTGCTTTCGGATCAGCCGACCGTGCGAATTACTCTACTGAGTTCACCACGCTCCAAGCCCAGATCGACACCATCGCCAACAACGCCCAGTTCAACGGCAGCAATTTGTTTGCGGCTGGCACCGTCAGCGTGGCCATCGACTCGGTGGGTACAACGGATACGTTCTCCACGACGACCGTCGGTAACACCACGAGCCTCGGCATCAACGGCATCACCATCGGAACCACGACTGCGGCAGCCACGGCCATCGGCCTGCTGAACACGGCGATTACTTCGCTGACCGCCCGTCGCGCGACCGTGAACGCGGACATCTCCAAGTTCAACTTCTACGTGCAAAACATCGCCACCGAATCCACGAATTTGCAGGCCGCGAATTCCTCGATCCGCGACGTCGATGTGGCCACGGAGAGCACGGCGCTCGCGAAGAACAACATTCTGGTTCAAGCGAGTTCCTCGATGCTGGCGCAGGCGAATGCTTCACAGCAGTCGCTCCTGTCCATGCTCCAGGGCCACTAAGCAAAGCCTGTCAGCACTTGATTGAAACGGGCTCCTTCTCAGGAGCCCGTTTTTCATTTTCCGGGTAAGGTTTTGGCCCCGTATGCCGAAATGGTGAGTGGGGAACCATGCACAAATCAAAATCTAGGGCATCGTATGAAGGTTAGACTTTTGCTGTCGACGCAGCGTTCGGGCAGTCATTTCCTAAAATCCTTTATCGAGAGTCATTTCCCCGCCGTGGTTTGTTCCGGGGAAATTCTCCGACAACCCGGTTCTCTCGCCCGGCAATATCCGGCATTAGCTCATCATCCTGAATTCCTCCACTTCTGGCCCTGGTACGAGAGTGAAGCCGCGGCGGGAAAGATCTCGGTTGCGCCCGACCAGAGGATGGTGGCCTTTGCCGCTTATCTCGCGAAATTGAGCGAACAGGTCAGGCCGGGTGATCTGGTGCTGGACATAAAATACAATAGCATTCGTTCTCTGAGCGGCTATTGGGACAGCGATTACGGGTCGCATGATTTCACTTCTTTTATCACCAGCCGGAACATTCCGGTGCTGCATTTGATCCGGAAAAACATCCTCAAAACGATTGTTTCAAACAAACTGGCCCTGGAAACCGGGGTCTGGCACCGCGCGGAAGAACGACGCGAGGATGAGGCGCTGCCGAAGGTGCGGCTCAATCCCAAGAGTGTGCTCTTCGACATTCGTTACGCCTTCAAACTGACGCAGGACTATCAGGTTCGTTTCAGCGGTTACCCCCGCTATGAGGAGATCATTTACGAGGATTTTGTGCGAGAGCAGGATTTGCCCGAACCGGGCGTTAATCTGCGCACCTTAAGCTGCTTTTTGGAACGGTCGCCGATCGCTTCCCGACCCGTAACGCTTCCCTTTAAGAAGACGACTCCGGCGGATCCCGCCGAAGTGGTGGAAAACTGGCCGGAGGTGATTCGCATTCTCCGCACGACTGAGCACGGCTGGATGACCGATGCTCCTTATCTCGCCGCCGCCTGAAATGCTGTTATGACGAAATCACCCACAGTTTTGGTCGTGGCGCGATATCACGACGCGGAAGAAGCCGGGCGCATCGTCGATTGTCTGGGCCGTCAAACTTATCGCGATACGAAGCTGGTCTTTGTTTCGCGTCATAAGAACGAGGGTACTTGTCGATCCGTTAACTCCGCCGAGATTTGTTCTGAAGCGGAACTTCCGGCCTACCTTTCCAAGTCGGATGCGACGAGAGTGCTTTTTTGGCCGGTGGAAGGAGGGTTACGGAAAGCCGCCATCGAGAAGTTGGTGCTGGCTCTTGAACTGGCGCCCGACCAGAACGGCGTGGCGGACGCGGCCAGAGGCAGCAGCGGGCTTTGGCTGGCCCGCAATGTCGAAGCGATGTCCCGCCTGATCGCACTCTGGACGGGCGCACCCGTCGATTGGATCGAGGAGTGCGAGCGCCAAAAAGCGGCGTTGTTCCATATCCCGGAAAATTTGATCGATGCGGATAAGGCCGATTTGTTGCAACGTCCCTACGCGGTCGAGCATTTATTTCCCAAACTTCCCTTTAACTTTGAGAATTATCAGCAAATTCCGGTCGATCCTCTTTGGCCCCTGCCCGCGGTGGAGATCGATGATCGCAGCGTTCTTTTCGTGGTCTCGAGCCTGCCGATGGGCGGCGCTTGCAAGTTCATTCTCGATATCGCCGGGCAATTGAAATCGCAAGGGTATCGGGTGACCGTGGCCACGACGATCTACGATGCCCACAACCCCAATCCGTGGCTCGATGAACTGCTGCGGATCGTGCCGGACGTTTTTGTTTTATCGCATTCGCGCCCGGTGGAATTGCCGAGGTTACTGGTCCATCTGGCCCGGACCAGGCAATGCGGCCGGGTAGTCATTTCGCATAGCCTGGTCGGCTACCAGCTTCTGCCCTGGCTGCGTTCGGCTTTGCCGGAGGTCAGTTTTCTCGATTACACCCATATTGAGTACGAAACCGAATATCCCAACGGTGGTTACGCCCTGCGCTCGGTCAATAACCGATCACTGCTCGACCTGGCGATGGTCAGCTCGGAGCATTTGCGCCAATGGATGATCGACCGGGGAGCTGAGGATGATGGCATCCGGGTCTGCCATACCAATATCGATACCGCGAAATGGAAGCCCTCACCGGAAGCGCGCGCGCGTGATCGGTTTGAACTTGGCATCGACAAGAAAACCGCGCTGATCCTTTATCCCTGCCGCCTGGCCGAGCAGAAGCGGCCGGAACTGATGTGCAATATCGTGGCCGAGCTTCGCCGGGTGACCCAGGTTCCCTTTGTCGTGCTGGTGGCCGGGAATGGTCATCTCATGCCCGCGTTGAAAAATTTTGTGAAAAAGCAGGGCCTGGATGATTGCGTGCGGCTGCTGGGCGCGGTCTCCTTGGAGCGGGTGGCGCAGCTCCACAATGCCTCGGATATTTTTCTGCTTCCCTCTCTCATCGAGGGGATCGCCCTGGCGTTGTTCGAGGCGATGGCGCTGGAAAGCGTGCCGGTGGTGGCCGATGTCGGAGGACAACGCGAACTGGTGAAGCCGGAGTGCGGTTATCTAATTCCGCTGGGCGAGCCCGTGCGGGAATTGAGCGCCTACGTGAGGGCGCTCAAAGAGCTGCTGGAAAATCCGGACCTACGCCGGCAAAAGGCGATGGCATGTCGCGCAAGGGTTCAGGACCATTTTCGCTTGAACCAGATGACAGCGACCTTCATTGCCGCGTTGAATGAGGCCGGGGTGCGCCACCTTCTCCATACGGCGCGTCTGCCCGAGCCTGCGGTTTGCCGGGAAATAGCCACAATGGCCATCGACCAAATTCGGCTGACCTATGAAAGCGCACTGAAGTTCGAACATAACTGCCTCCTGCATGATCGATTGACCAGGCAGGAAAAAATCCTTGCGAAATTGCAAAAGCAGACCGAAACATCTCGTCTGCCGAATCCCGTGCGGGAGGAAAATGCCATCGCCTGGTGAGGATTCGCCCACGTCCATGCCTATCCGCCGATTGGTGATCTGGCATACGGAGGGAACCGCGATCAGCGGGCTGCTTTCGTGGATGTGGAGGCTCAAGAAAAGCCTTCCTGCGGCGGGCGTCGATCTGACGCTGGTCAGCCTGGAAATCCAGCCGTTCCGGTTTCCGCAAGTCTGCGAGGCGGAAAAGATTTATGATGCGCGCATCCGTACGCCGCAGGAGTGGATCGCTTTTCTCAAGAAAAACCAATCGGCGGTCCATCTCATCAATCACGCCTACGAGTATGTCGACCTTCTCGAAAAAATTCATCCCGGTTTGCTTCGGCGTCTGAAACTGGTCGGCATTTGCCATACCGACCAGGACTACTATTATCAGAATCTCCTGCGGCTCGATTCGCACCTGAGCGGGGTCGTGGCGGTGAGTCCGCTTTGCGCGGAAAAACTTGAAGACCTCCTGCCTCATCGTGCGGGCACAATCCCCGTCCTGCCCGACTGGGATATGCCAGCCGAGAGAACACCGGCGACACGTTTCCAGAATGCGCTGGAGCCGTTGCGGGTCTTGTTCAATGGTCGCCTGCTGCACCTCCAGAAGCGGGTGCTTGATTTGCCGGAAATCAGCCGCCGACTGGCGCAAGCGAAGGCCAATGTACAACTGACCATCGTGGGCGACGGCCCCGATCTGCCGCAACTGCGGGAAGAATTAGGCCGGGGAGATCACATCCCGTATCGCTTGCTGTGGCCGCGCGCGCCGTGGGACATGGCGCAGTTGCTGGCCGAGCACGATGTCTTTCTCCAGGTTTCGGAATTCGAGGGCGCGAGCGTCAGTCTGATGGAGGCGATGGTGGCGGGTCTGGTTCCCGTGGTGACCAGCACGCAGAGCGGCACCGAGTTGCTGAAACATGGCCGCAACGCGCTGCTCTGCCCCGTAGGCAACGTGACTGAGATTGCAGCCGCACTGGCTGAACTGGCGGAAAATCGCGAGCGTGTTCCTCAAATCGGGCGCGAAGCTTTTCAGACCGCCCGGGCCTATCTCCGGGAATTGAGTTATCCGCAAAAAATGCGGGAATATCTGGAGACTTTCCAGGAGACGGTGGCTTACGCTGATTCCGCCAGCATCGAAGCGATCCGGTGATCCCAGAGGTGTTCCCGAACGGAGCGGCGGCGGGCCATTTCCCCGCAGGCCAGGGCGGCATCGGGATCGCGCAAGACGTGCTCGGCGGCGGCCTCGAGCGCAGCCAGGGAATCGACCAGGGTGATTTCCCCGGGGTCATAGCAGGAGCGGACATCCGGGCTGTCGAGATTGATGGAGAGACGACCGCTGGCGGCGATCTCAAATAATTTCTCGTTGGCGGTGGCATCGCGGATGGCGTTGGGCGCGTTAAGATGCGCGGCATACATGCGGTAATGCGCAGGCAGGTCGCCGAAGCTGACATAAGGCAAGGCATCGACGCCGTAGGGTTTCCACTCGTCGGCGGCGCTGTAGACATCGATCCAGCCGCGTTTCCAAAGCCGGTAGACGAAGGCGGGGCGGTCGTAGCGGTTGACCAGCTTGACGAGGAAGGCCACGTCGAGGGCGATTCCCTTTTCATTGACGTAGGCAAAAGCGCGCGGGTAATGCGTGCCAGCCAGCTGGAGGATCTGCAATGCGGGTTGATAGGGAAAGCGACGGCGTGCTTCGAGAGCCACGGCCAGGAGATTGCGGACTGTCGGTTCGTCCTCAAACCATTTCACCGAATGAACGTCGGGATGTTCGAGAATGGCATCGCGGCAATAGGAGCGAAGCTCCTCGATCTCGGCCCCGTCGTGCATCAACTTAATGGCACCTTCATGTGGTGGGCCGCGAAAACCGGGATTGCCGATAAAGGCAAGGCGATCGGTGCGGAGGCAAGGCGCCTCGTTTTGCACCAGTTGCCGGGGAGCGGCGAGGCGGGTGATGCGCTGGCGGGTGACGCCGAGCAGTTTCGCTTCGAGGGCCTGGCTGTCGCCGTAGAAATGATGCGTGACTTTCGGGTGCTTGACGTGTTGCTGGAAAACATCGCCGTCGAAGGCGAAACTGGGATTGAAGGGCGACGTGCACCAGCTCCGAAAATCGTCGAACCAAAGCGAGTGAATGGCACGGATGGCAGGGTCGTCGACCAAGAGTCCGGGGGTGACGTACCAGTTCAGGTCGAGGCTGATGACCGTGTCGATCCCGGCGTATTCGATGAGATCGCGCAAACTTTCGCACACCGCATCCTGCGCCAGCGGCGTCTTCGCCTGCATTTCCTCCGAGCAAAGAAAAGTGAGCAGGCGCGCCTCGGCATTGTCGCGGACGTAGGCGGGGATGTGGCGGCGTTCGAGCGCGGCGGCGAGATAATCGGACGTTTTCGCGAAGGGGGTGAGAAAGTCGTTGCTCAGGATGAGGACGCCTTGGGGCGCAGTGGAGGTTTTCATACGAGCGCCCTCCCAAGTCGATGTTCCCAGAGATGCTCATCGGCCGTGCGTTGGTGCGCCTTTTCGCCCATCGCGATGGCAGCGGCAGGTTCGCGCCAGAACCGTTCAGCGGCGGCCTCAAGAGCTTCGTCCGAATCGGCGAGAATAATTTCTTCCTGCGAATAACAGGCCCGGACATCGGGGCTGTCGAGGTTGAGCGAAACGCGGGCGCAGGCGGCGATCTCAAAAAGCTTTTCATTGGCCGTGGCATCGCGGGCGCAGTTGGCGGCGTTCAAATGCGCCGGATAGCGGCGGTAGATCGAGGCCAGACGCGGAAACGGAACGGTGGGGTGCGCATCGATGCCGTAGGGCTTCCACTGTTCGGGCGTACCATAAACATCGAGCCAGCCGCGCCGCCAGAAACGATGCACCAGGCCGGGACGGTCGTAGCGGTTGACGAATTTCACGAGCAAGGCAGCGTCGAGTATCAGGCCGCTGCGATTGAGGAAATCAAATGCGTCCGGAAATGATTTGCCCGCCTGGGTTAGCAGCAGGATCGCGGCGGTGTGGGGCTGCGCGAGGCGAAGTTCGGTGGCGGCACTGAGCAAATCGACCACGCGCGGCGATTGGCGAACCCAGGCGGCGGTTGGTTCAATTGCGGCAAGCCCGTCGAGAATTTCCTGCCGGGCAAGGCGGCGCAGCGCCACCAGATTTTCGCCCCGTTGCAAGGCCGCGAGTGCCTGCTGGGTGGGAGGAGAAGCAAGCCCGGGATTGCCAATGAAAGCAAAGCGTTTCTGCTCGGTGCAGGGCTCAGCTGTGTGGAGATATTCCGCCGGGGCAGCCAGGGCCGAGGGGAGAACGCGCTGAACCCCCAGCAGGCGGAGTTCCTCAGCCTGTCCGGTGCCATAACAATGATGGCTGACCTTGCCGATGTTCATCATTTCGAGCGGGGTGCGCGGGGCCAGCGAAAACATGGGTGCGGCCAGAAGATGGGAGCGAAGGTCGTCGAACCAAAAGGAGTGGATGCGTTTGACTTGATCGTCGGAGACGAAAAGCTGGGACGAAAAAAGCCAGTGAAGGTCGAGGCTGATGATGGTGTCGATTCCATAATCGAAAACGAATTTATTCCATTTCGCCACGACAGCGGTTTCATACGCTTCGCGACGCATCGGGCTTTCCTTCTCGACTTCGGCAGCGGCCCAACGAAGCAGCCGGGTATCGCGGCAGACTGCGGTGTAGCCGAGTCTGGCCAAAGCAAGGCAGAGATGGCGGGAGGTTTTTGCCGCGGCCAGACTGAGGTCGTTACTCAGGACAAGAACAGGTGAGCGGTCGGACATCCCGTGGTTGTGTCAGGTTGGGCGGTGGGGTGACGGAGAATCCGTGCACGCCCATGGTTATGCGCCACCGCCTGGATGCGGTCAAGCGGCCTGCGGCACGAGAGGCCCCAACATCGGCACCGGCTCGACTGAAACCGGGATGCGAATAGTAGTTTCGATCCGGGGTTCGCGCCCCAGGGTAAGTTGGCGCCAACGCTTTTCCCAGGTGTGATGTTCGAGAAAGGTTTGATGGAGACGCTGGCCGTGGCTTTCGAGTTCCTTTCTTGGGGTCTCAAACAGCTGGGCGGCGGCTTTTTGCAACGATGATTCACTTGCCGCGGTGACGAGACCGGACTCGGGAGGAAAGAGGGCGGTGAGTTCGGGCCGATGGTCGCTCAGAAGAGGAACGGCACAGGCGGCGCATTCAAAAACGCGGAAGGGCAGGCCTCCGTGGATTGACTGGGGGTCGGTGATCTGGAGCTGGAATTTTCCGGTGCGGAAAAGGCTCCTCCAGGCGGAGGCGGAAACGTCGCGGGTATCGGCGTAGACGAGGTCGATATCCTTGGGCAATGCGGCGCGAAGCTCGTCTTCACCGGCGTACGCTTCCGTACCATGTCCACTCATGACCGCCAGCGGACCGGCCTGGGCCACGGCGGCCAGGCCACGCAGGCGGGCAATGCGCTTTCCCCAGCGCCAGAGCAACTGATTCCAGAGCGCCAGGGTGGCGGGATCCTTGAGCATGGCATCGATGGCCATGCCGTATTTGACTCCGAGAAAGGAGCGGCAGCTTTGGGCAATTTCGTAGGGCTTGATCGGCCAGGCCGCTTCGTTCATCGCGACGCATACTTCCTCGAGGAAGCGCCGCAAGGGGGCGGTGAAGGCCATGCCCACGAGATCGAGCGATTCGAGCGAGGGTATGGTCCCGACGAAGGCGGCGCGCCCGCTCCAGGCCGGGTTCCATGGCTCGGCATTCGGACGCAGGAGCTTGGGATCGGCGGCAAGGTGGAGGGGGAAAGCGTCGACCCCGGTCAGTTTCTTCCATTGGCAGCGCCAATATTCGTCCCAGATACCGACGCGGACGCCATGGTTTTTCTGCCAGGCCGTCCAGACTTCAGGATTTGCCAGCGTTTTCGGGGAACGGTAATAATCATCAAACCAGAGCGAGATTTTATCAATTGAGGCCAGGGAGGGAGCGTCCCAGATATTTTTGAGATCAAGCGGCGCATCCATGAGGAAACAGACCGTGTCGGGCTTTTTTTCGAGCAGGTCGATGCGCACTTCCTTTTCCGTTCTCGGCGCCCCATTGGCATCGGCCAGGAAAATGACCTCGACCTCCCACCCCGCGGCGGCGGCACCCGTCCGAAGACCGCGCGTGAAGAGAGATTCGATCCCCTGCCGGCTTTCGAGAAAGATGACTCGAGGAGATGTTTTCAACGCGGGGCCGGGCTGGGGTTCGGGGTGTTTTAACCACATAAACTTAAGCGGCGAGTCCCTGGAGCCTGGAGGAACGGCGGTCCGCCTCTGCCCAGGCCTCTTTCAATTCACGCAGCAAAGGCAGGATGGCGCGGATGCGCCTGGGTTCTTTCTTCTCCAGGGCTTCGGCAAGTTCCCGGGTAAAGAAGAGATAAAGGCTGCAGAGAGTCCGGCATAGAACCGGGTCAACGCTGTGATCGAGTTCGCGGTTGAGTTCGGTCATGATATCGATGCAGCGGGCGACGGAACGGGCGGCCAGGGTCAGCGAGTCGGGATTGGCGGGCGAAGCGATGGCGGCTTCGGCCTGTTCGGCATGGTCGATCAACGCGTTATAAAGCATGATCAATCCCTGCCCCGGCGTGGCATTTTTAATCTGCGTTTCGAGATAAAAATTACGAAGTTTTTGGGTCATAGTTGTGTTCCTAGCGGTGGAGGGTTCTTACCAGTTGCAGGCAGTTTTCCATGAAGGCGCGCAGTTGGCGGAGCCAGGGCAGAAGCCGAAGCTCGATGGTATCGGAAATCTCCAGCGTGTCGGCGCTGTTAAAGGCGGCATGGAGCGCGTGCATGACCTTGCCGAGGTCCTTGAGCTGGCGATCAACGAGGTGATTAATCTGGGGCTCGGTCAGGAGCCCGGAGAGACGCGGAAGAAATCCGATCTGGGCCTTGATATCATTGCAGATCGCGTGCCAGCGCGACGCGATTTCGGTGGGCTCGCCGAGAAGTGCCTCGGTTACCAGCGATTCGCATTCCTTTTCGAGGCGGCGGCCTTCCTCGCACTTGTGGGCGAGCGCGGCTTCGAGGGCGACAGCGAGCGGGATGGAGGCGATTTTGCAGACTTCGCAACGCGAGAAGAGATCGTGTGCCTCCTCGAGGCTGCTCACCACCGTGCCATCAAATTCGCACGAACCGATGGAAAGGTTGCGGGCCAGAAGAATCTCCATCATCTGCTCGCAAAATTCCGGGAAGCTTTGCGGGACGGGGACGGTTTGTTCGAGGGGGTTGTTATCGATCAATATTTTCATAAGGGGGAGTTATACTGGTTTTAACTACTGCTGCTGCCAACGCTGCCGATACTGCTGGAGGAACTGCTACTACTACTGCTGCTGCTCGAGCTGGCGCTGGCGCCGCTACCGGACTGACCGGTGAGGATGCCGGACAAGTTTTGATAATCGGCTTCGACCTTATCGAGCGCGGCAAATTGATTTTCCAGATTGGTTTGCTCGGCCGAGATTTGCTGCTGCATGCGGCTGATCTGGCTTTGGTTGAAGGTGATTTGTTGTTTGATCTGGTTTTGTTCACTGACGATAACGCCGTTAAGGGAATCATTATAAGAGGAGATGACATTTTGGACCGTATTGGTGAGACCGGTCGTCGGATCGTTAAAAAGGGCAACGACCTGGGAGAGATTGTTGGTCAACGCCTTTTGAAGGTCTGCCGTGTTGACCTGGGTGAGGGTGTTATCGTTGGCATTGGTATCGATGCCGAGGTCGCTCAACATGCGAATCGTGGACGTGCTGTTGACTTCGCCGGAGGTGATCTGACGTAGCTGGGGCGCGAGGAAAGTGAAGTTCATATCCGCCGCAAGCGGTCCCGCCTGGGTCGTGTCGCTCTGGGCTGAACTCGATGTGCTGGAGGTGCTCGACGTGCTCGGCACACTCGGCGAGGTGTCGTTACTGATGAGTTCCTGCGTGGAATTGTATTGCGCGATGAAGGCATTCAGAGCGGCGGCGATGGTGGTGACATCCGGGGCGACGGTGATCTGGGTCGAACCGGTGCCCGTCGCGGTAAAAGTGACGCCGGGCGCTCCGAGAGCCGTGCTGTTGATCACATTGCTATTGCTCTCGCGGACGGTGCTGCTGCCGCCCACGGTAAAGAGGGTTGGCTTGCCCACCTGCAACTGGCTGTCGCTGGAGCCGAGACGCAAGGCCGTGGCAATGTTGCCGGTGCCATCCGCGACGGTGATGTTCTGCGGCCCCGACTGCGTTGAGGTCAGGACCATTTGGTCCTCGTAAGGATCGTAGGCGGCGGTGACCCCCGCGCCACTGGAGTTAATGTTGCTGATCAGGGTATTGAGCGAGTCCCCATTGTGATAAGTGATCGAAACACCGTTGATGGTAAAAGTGCCGGGAGTGAGACTCGTCCGCAAGCCAGCCGTGGCGAGATTGGCGGTCGGGTCGAGGCGTCCCAGGCCGACGGAGGAAGTCACGGTGTCCGAGCCGTTATTATAAAGCTGGGCTTGCTGCAGGAAATCACTTGTATCGGCGGAGGAGCCGAGAAGGATGGGCGAGGAAGAGGAGAGGGAGATGTCGCCTGTCGTGCTGTTGTAGGTGGCAGTGACTCCTGCCCCGGAGTTGTTGATCAAGCCGATCACCGAAGAGCTGGAGTTGGGATTGCCGTCATCAAGGACGTCGCTGCTGGAAAGCGTGATTTGCTTGCCGTTGATGGTGAAGAATTCCCCGTTCACGGAGCTCTCATCAAGAACCGTGCCGATGGCCGTGTTGCCCGAGGGAGGCGCGGTCAATTTGGTATCGGCAAAAGCGCCGCCGGAGGAGCCTCCCGTTAAAATGGTGGAGGTGGCGACCTGGGTGACATTGAGACTGATGGTGCCCGGATTGGCCGCCTGAGTACTGTCGATGGAAGCGGTGCCGACGCTGGCGGTGGAAGCAGTCGCGGTCTGGGTGCTCAGCAGGGCGGGAGTAAGCGCCTGTAACTGGGTGCTGAGGGTGCCGAGGCTCGTGCCGAGGGTGCCGAGGGTGTCGCTGGTTTTGTTCAGCGTGGTGTCGGTCGTCTGGAGGTTAGTAATCGGGACGCTGTCAGCCGCGATGATCGATTGAATAATCGACGAGACGTTCAAACCGCTGAAGGTGCCTCCAATTGTAACACTCATAACCTTAGATACCCAATCTATCGGTATGAGAATGAGCCGCTTGACTAGATTTTAGTAATTCCAGGATGGCCCGGGCGTGCCAGCTCTAAATAGGGCTCTCCGAAGCGGATAGAGGGCGTCAGAAAGGCCCGGTGAACGAGGTAGTCCCCGCAGAGACAATTGCAATTCGGGCTATTTGGGGACGGCTTCCTCAGATGCCTCGTCGAGTTCAGAATCATCCCCGGCCGCCGCCGATCCTTGATATTCCTTCAACTTGTTGCGAAGGGTCCGGACGTTGATGCCGATGAGGTTGGCGGCTTCATTGCGATTGCCGGAAGTTTTCTTGAGCGCGAGGAAAATGAGACGCTTTTCGACATCGCTCAGAGTCGGGAATTCCTGCCCATCGCCAAGGACGGCATCGCCGGAACTCACCGCCTGCGAGGGAATGATATCGGCGTAGGTCAGTTCGCCGTCGCCGGTGGAGAGAATGACGGCCCTTTCCGCGTAATTGCGCAATTCGCGAACGTTGCCCGGCCAGTTATAACGGCTGAGTTGATCGAGCGCGATGGGGCTGATGCGAGGCACCGGCTTGTTATGTTTCCGGGCGAAACCATCGATGAATTTTCCGAGCAGAAACTCGACCTCGCCCTTGCGCTCGGCCAGGCGCGGGACCTTGATGGGCACGACGTGGAGCCGGTAATAGAGATCCTCGCGGAATTTGCCCGACGCCACCGCCTGCACGAGATCGCGATTGGTGGTGGCGATGATGCGGACATCGACCTTGATCGTCCGGCTGCCCCCGACGCGCTCGAATTCATGTTCCTGGAGGACGCGCAGAAGCTTGGCCTGGAGCGGCAACGATATTTCGGTGATTTCATCGAGCAGGAGGGTTCCACCGTTGGCCAGCTCGAACCTTCCCTCGCGCTTCATTGTCGCCCCGGTAAAAGCGCCCTTTTCGTGGCCGAAGAATTCGCTTTCGAGCAGATTCTCAGGGACGGCGGCACAGTTCACTTTGATATAGGCCTTTTCGCGGCGAAGGCTGTTTTCGTGGAGGGAGCGAGCGATGACTTCCTTGCCGGTGCCGCTCTCGCCCTGGATCAAAACGGTGGCGTCGGTCGGCGCCACCTGCTTGATAAGCTTCTGCACCTGGTTCATCTCGGGGCTGGTATATAAAAGGGAGGAAAACTCAGATTCTTCGGCGAGCTGATTTTTAAGGCTGGCGTTTTCCTTGCGTAATTCTTTTTGTTGATGAATCTGGGCGATGGCCAGTTCGAGCTGGCTGGTCGTGAAGGGCTTGAGCAGGTAGTGCGAGGCGCCCATTTTCATCGCTTCCACCGCCGATTCGATCGTTCCGAAGCCGGTGATGATGATGACCTCGACGGCCTTGTTCATTTTTTTGAATTGCCGGAGGAGATCCATCCCGTTGCCATCGGGAAGCTGCAGGTCGGAGATGATCAGGTCCGCCGGCTCTTTCTGCTGCTCTTCATTGGCCTGAAAACAACTGCTGACGGCCAGGACCGGGATTTCAAGTTTTTGCAGGGAGATGACGAGGGCCCGCCGGACGACGGGATCGTCCTCCACGACCATAATTTTTTCAAACCGTAATGCGTTCAAAAGAGGAAAGGAATAGGCTATTGGGTCGATGCTGTCCGCGTCTGGGGCAGCACTTGATTCAGGTAGCGATTCATGGCCTGCAGGTCGTTTTCTTCCGCGAGGCCGTGCCGTGGGTCGGCTGTCAAAGATGAGGAAACGGGGCTATCCATGTTCGCTTGCGTCGTTACCGCTTGATAACTGACTAATGCATCATAGTGATTGAGAGCCTCTTGCCAAGTTTTACCTTCCGGCGGAAGGAGGGCTGACTCCTGAACCAAAGGAGGCAGGACGAGGTTGTTCTTTTGGTTGAGGGCAAGCAGCAGCCGGGCGGTTTGCTTCTGCCAGTAGGTTTCGTCCTTCGGCCAGACGGTGCGAACGGTCCAGGCCAATGATTCGAGCTCCGCCCGGGCCTTTTCGGGCTCGTTCTTAAGGATGTAGAGATGATAGAGACGCAGGCGCGCTTCGGGAGCAAGCGGGTTGAACGGGTGTTGAGCCAGGGTCGTCTCGTACTGAGTCGCCGCCTTGTCGGCCTGCTTGAGTTGGTAGTAGCAATCGGCTTGGAGATAGGAGGCTTTTTCCAGGGAAAAGGCGCTGGCCGAAGGCGCCTCCTTGCGGTAGCGCTCAAAAAGCTCGGCCGCGCGGGCCCAGTTGCCAGATTGATATTCGTTGGCGGAGAGTCCCCAAAGCGTGGCTTCGGTCAGACGGGAATAGCTTTTCAGATCAACGGCGCTTTGCACCTGGCCATCGTTGACCGTATGGGCCAGAGCCAGGTAATAGGCATCGCGCGCCAGATCCGACAGGCCCATTTGGGTGTAAAGCGTGGCGATCCGGTAGGCAACCGAACCCATTTCGGGACGGGCCGGAAATAGCTCGGCCCAGATTTTGAGCCAGCAAAGCGCTTCTGCTTTCTGATGAGCGGCATCCAGGCAATCAGCGAGTTCGAGGATCGCCCGCGCCTTGTATTGCGGGATGAAATTGCCATAGGTAATCAGTTGCCGCAGATAGGCGATGGCCATGATGTTGTCGTTGTGTTTACGAAAATAATCAACCTGCTGGAAGCAAACGGGGAGTTGTCCTGCAGCGTCGGGCAACGGCCGGATCGAGATGGGGCCGATGGTGTCGCGGATGTTGCTCGCGTCGTAGGGGAGATCAAGCGCCGGAGCGGCGGGGGCCGTGGTTGACGCGCTAACTTGGTCGGCGGCAGGGACGGGAGTCTGGCTGTCGTCCCGGATGGTGTTGGGCGTGGTTAAAAGGGGGATGCCTGATGGCGAGAGGGCCCGGGCGGAAACATCGGCCAGCAAGGTGCCTTGATCCGGATGGACGAGTAGCGAGGATGATCGAGGAAGCTCCTGTGCCATTGTTCCCGGATCGGGCACTTGCGCCGAGCCGGGAAGAATGGCGCAACCGCAGGTGAGGAGAAGGAACCAGCGGTACATGATGCGATGAGTGTTAACGTTGAGGCGTTTGATAAATTGCCGCTGAACCCGTTACGGGCCTGGTCTCGAAGTCGGAGGCATCGATCAGGGGCGGCAGCCAGTAAGGCTCGTCGCCCGTGGTCGATCCGGCGACGACGTTGCCGGTATTGCCCGTGGCGCTGTTGTTCCCCGCGTTGTTTGTGGATCCGGCATCGGGAGCAGGCGGAGTCGCGGCCTGGTAACTATTGGCCTGCTGTCGCGCCTGGGCGGCGGCTTGGGGATTGGACTTAATCCATTGCAGAAAGGGCGATACGGTGATGAGTGCCGGGTTGGTATCGGCGGCGGCGGGAGCTGGGGCCGGTTTTTCCCTGGCGACGGTCGGCGCAGGCGCCGATGGGGTGGTCTGCGTGGTATCCTTGGGAGGGGCCAGCGGCTCAGGCGCGGGAGTGGGAGGAGTAACTTCGACGACAGGTTTCTTTCCCATGGGCTTGAGTTGATAAGGCAGCGGGGGCATGGCCGCACCGCGCGACCAACTGGGAAGCGGTTGGAAAGCGATGCCGCCCGTCGATTGCGACTGATAAGAAGCGACAGGCGTTTGCGGGGCAGTGGGCTGCAAATCCTTGGGATCATCGAGAGGCAATCCGGTGAGATCATCGGCATGCGCGAGATTGGAGAGGACAATCAAAAAGAGTGAAAAGATAATCAGGGAATAAGCGCTGATGCGCCAGTCGCCCAAAAAGGATGCTCCTACTTTGCGCAAGAGCGAGACGTTGCGTAAGGCGGCGTAATTAAGACTCGTCATAGATTATCATTCCTTTCCACGTGCGGGAGAAAATGTCCTTTTTAGCGACTTATTTTCCCTCTTTTTCAGAATTCTTTCTCTTCTTATCGGGTCAGCCGCCCAAAAAATGAGAAAAAATGTACACTTCCTGACTCCTGATCTCCGAAAATAAACGAGGAGAAAGAGTTCAGGAAAACCTCTCAGTTTTTTTGCCGTTTTGACGATCAATAAAGAGTCAGTTCAAACTCTTTCTTATGATCACCGCGCCTGCAAAAAATTCTTTCGTATCTGATGAGTCGGACAGTGAAAAAAGCATCTTCGAATACCTGGAGGATCCGCGAGCGACGGATGCACTTCCCTCTTTGAAATCGGTGTTGAATGAACTGGAGTCGCTGACGCGCAATAGTAACATGCGCCTCGATCAGGTGACCCAACTGGTGCAGGTGGACCAGGGCATGTCGCTGCGGGTTTTGCGCATGGCCAACTCGGTCTATTATGCGCCAGCGGAACCGATCATGGATGTGCAGGACGCGATTCTCTATATCGGGTTGAGCACGTTCCGGGGAGCGGTGGCTTCGACGCGCTGTATTGAGAAAACGTGCCACATCAAGCAGAGCGTTCTCGACTGGAAGGATTTCTGGACCCACGCCGCTGGCGTCGGCCAAATGACGATGGAACTGGCGAAGCATTTAAAGACCAGGGAACTGCCCGAGGAATCCTATTACCTGATGGGACTGCTGCATGATATCGGCAAGGTCGTCCTGGCCCACATCATGCCGAAGGAGTTCAACCGAATTTATCTGCAAGCCGGACGCGAAAAGCTTTCTCCCAGCCAATTGGAAAAGGAGTATTTGGGGGTGGATCACGGGCATCTCGGGGCGTGGTACCTGGAGAAGCAGGGCATCCCCCTCACCTTGTGCGAGCCGGTCCGGTTTCATCACGGTGACGTGCTGGAAAATAAGCCGCACCTTAAGAATGCGCTGCTGATCAAATTGGCCGACTTGCTGACCCTGCATAACAAGCTCGGACAATCGGGTAACTATCTGGAGCCGGCGGATCCTTTTAGCTCCGATGAGTGGAAATTTTATATCGAGCTTTGCCCCTTCTCGGGTGTGGATGGGGAGGAGCTGAAGCAGACCTTGATTGCACAAGCCGCGCGAATTTCTGATCTGGTCCGCAAGATCATTCTCTAGGAATCCCAAACTACCTTGCCCAGATGAAACACTGCAAAGTCTATTCACGTCTCAAAAACCTGCTAATAAATAATCGGAACAAACCGATATATGGTGTAAGGCCTATGCAGATCAGCGGCATTTCATCCTCACCCTTCCTTCCCATGGAAAAGAAGACAAACTCATCGCCGGTGAGTAAACCCGTCGTCGACCAGGCAATTATGAACTTTTCAGCTGACTCGTTTTCGGATCTGGTCAAGGAAGCCGGGCAATTCCCCGAGGTGCGGAGTGAATTGGTGGATGCCTATAAGTCACGGATTCAATCGGGTGAATATCCCTCTCAGGAAACCATCGCTGGATTGGCTAACTACCTGGGCAACAGCCTCGTCCAAATGGCCAAGGCTGCTTCATCCTCAAAGTAGGCAGAAAGTGATTCTGCGGCGTTGCACCCTTAACGCAGGAAGTGGGTTTTCCCGGGGCAGAATTATTCTGTAAAAATGACCTCGCGAGCCCAGCGGATTTCGAGTCCAACGATCTCATTCCCCTGAGGATTAATTTTCCGCGATAAGCGGACGGAGGGGATAAAATTTCCTGAATGATGCTACGAGCTAAAACAGCATCTCTCTTATTATAAGTTAGTTACGGATTAAATTGCCTGGTGGCACATCCCCTGCACCAGCGAGGACATGCCATCAGACGGACTCTTCATCAGCCCAACCTTGCAAAGCCTCCGCTTGACGATGGACGACGCCGCGGTGCGTCAACAAGCCATTGCTTCGAACATCGCCAACGTCAATACGCCGGGATACCAGCGCGTGGACATCAGTTCTACTTTTCAGCGTGCGTACACGGATGCGCTAAAGCAGCTGAGCGGGGGAGGGTCCGTTGATTCGATGCCTGAACCATCGATCGAAACGGCGGCGGTCCAGGGTCCGGCCCGGCCGGACGGCAATACCGTCCAAATCGAACAGGAGATGGTGAACCTGGATCAGAATAGCGCCCGCTACGAGTTTGCCGCGCAAATGCTGGCGAACCATTTTCACGGACTCAAAACCGCCATCACGGGCCAAAGCTGATCCAGAATTTTCGAGGAATAACGACTATGGGAATGATACCAGGAATTGAGGCAAGCAGCAGTGCGCTGGACGTCGAGCGGACGCGGCTGGATGTCATTGCAGGGAATCTCGCCAACGCGCAAAATACGAGCGACGCCAACGGCCAGGTCTATCGCCGCAAGATGGTGGTTTTTGAGAGCAAGCTGAACAACGCCCTGGGTGCCGATGCGAATATGGGATCGCAGGTTCAGGTGGCCCGGATCATCGACGACCCGACGCCGCTGCCGAAAGTTTACCTGCCGGGAAATCCCAAGTCCGACGCCAAGGGCATGGTGGAAATGCCCAATGTCAATCCGCTCGACGAAATGGTCGACATGATGACGGCGACGCGGTCCTACCAGGCGAATCTGCAGGTCATCTCGGCCGGTCGCAGCATGTTCGAGCAATCGCTGAAAATCGCCGAATAACAAAATACCTTTTCCATGAATCCCCTTGATGCTCTTTCCGCAGTGACGCAGGTGCAGGCTCCGGCGCTTCAGGGCGCGACGTCGGCCTTCACTCCCCTGCCCTCCGGTCCGGCCAATCCAGTCAGCGAAACCTTCAACCTGCTTCATCCCATCGAGGCTACGCCGGTGGCAGCCACCCCGTCCGTAGCCCTCAACGCCGTGGGTGGACCAAGCACCTGGGGACACATGGTCCAGCAAATGGTGATGGATGTGAATTCGAAGCAGGTCACGGCGGGGCAAAAAATCAACGACGTTCTGCAAGGCGGTCCGACGCCGGTGCATGAGGCGATGGTTGCGTCCGAAGAGGCGAGCCTCTCCTTCGAGTTTCTGTCGGAAATGCGCAACAAGGTTGTCGATGCTTATCAACAAGTCATGCAGATGCAGGTTTAGGTTTGACCGTATAGCCCGGAAATCATTATGGATGAGATTAAGAAAAATTTGGTTGCACTCTGGAAGGGGCTTTCCGCCCAGCGCAAGGTCTCGCTGATCGCGAGCTTCCTGTTGTCTTTGGCCGTACTCAGCGGCGTGGTCTACCTTGCGAGCAAGCCGCGCCTGACGTTGCTTTACGGCGGCATGGCCCCCTCGGAAGCAGCCAAGGTGGTCGAGTATCTCGACTCGAAAAAGATCACGTATGAGGTGGGCGATGGCGGACGTTCCGTGATGGTGCCCGCGCAGGATGTCTATACGGTGAGGTTGGGCCTGGCTTCACAGGGCATCCCGACGATGTCGGATGGCGGCGCCGGGTTCGAGTTGTTTGACAAGCCGACTTTCGGGATGTCCGATTTCATGCAGCGGGCCAATTATTACCGGGCGCTGCAGGGCGAATTGGCGCGGACGATACGGCAACTCGACGAGGTGGCCAATGCCCGCGTGCTCATCGTTGTGCCCGAGGACAAACTTTTCGGTCAGGACCATCAGGAGGCGAAGGCCTCGGTGTTTATCCAGCTTCAACCGGGACGCACGCTGGGCGACGACCAGGTGCGTGCGATCCGTTTTCTCGTCGCCAATGGTGTCGAGGGACTTCAACCCGAACGCGTCGCCGTGGTGGATAGTTCAGGCCGCGCGATGGCGGAATCGGAGGACTCCACGTCGGGCGATGGCCCGTTGAACGACAAGCAACGCCAGGCCCGCGCCGACCTGGAAAACTATTTGCAGGATAAAGCGCAGACCATGCTCGATCAAGTGCTCGGCCCCGGTCAGGCGGTGGTCCGGGTGGCGTCGGAGATCGATTACAGCCAGGTGCAGGAAACGTCGGAAAAGTACGACCCGAAGAATTCGGTCGTAACGACCGAGACCAGCACGACGGAGACGAGCACGACCCATACCGCCGATAGCTCAGGCGGAGCGGGCGCAAGCGCGAATGCCGCCAGTTCGTCCGATTCGGCCGGAAAAGACAACGAACAAAAGAAGGAGGGGACATCCAATCAATACCAGGTGGGGAAAACCACCGAAAGCCGCGTCATGGGCGCGGGTTCGATCAAGCGATTGACCATCGCGTTGATGCTGAACGAGAGGAAGCCCGCCGCCGGAGGCAAGGCATTACCGCGCACCCCGCAGGAAATCACGGCGCTGGAGAATATCGTCAAGGCCGCGGTCGGCTTCACTCAGAACGATACGCGGCAGGACATGATCCAGAGCCAGGAAGTCGCGTTTGCCGATCTCTTCGACGACACGGCGGCGCCTCCCAAAGCGACGATCACGCAGCAAATCGACAACTACCTGCCCTACGTCACGCAGGGATGTCTCATTCTGCTGGCCATCGGCATTCTGCTCTACTTCCGCAGCGTGTTTCTCTCACCGGTCGGTAAAGGTGAAGCTGCACCCGACAGCTTCGAGGCTCTTTTGAACAACTACCAGAACCACGCCAATGGTAATGGTAACGGCCATATTCCGAGCCGGAACGGCGGTCTGAACCACCAGGTGCCGAGTGTCCTGACCCCGGTGGAGCTTTCCCGATTGATTCGTGAAAACCCGGACAATGCCTCCCATGCCCTGAAGCAGTGGTTGAAACGCAATTAACCTCCCACCAAGAAAGAACCAAGACCATGAGCGCAACCGCAACCGAACCGAACCGAGCGAACCCGATTGCCGGGTTGAATAAAGTGCAGAAACTGGCCGCGCTGCTGGTCGTGCTTGGGCCCGAGGAAGCCTCCGTCATTCTCTCGCGGTTCAACCAACGGCAGGTGGAGCAGATCATGGGGGAAATGGCCAAGATTGAATTTCTCTCCGCCGATGTGCAGCAGGGCGTGCTCGAGGAGTTCTCTTCCATCACGCTGGAGGCGGTCACCTCAGCCCTCGGTGGGGTGGAGAAAGCGCAACATGTTTTGGAAAAGTCGCTCGGCCAGACCAAGGCGCGCGAAGTCCTGGGCCGGGTCGCTCCCGAAGCGGCGGCCTCGCCGATGATGGAGGAACTCAGGAACATGTCGGCGACGGCAATCACCCAGATGTTGCGCGGCGAACAGAGCCAGACCTGGGCGCTCGTCCTGGCCCAGCTCGACGCCGATAATTCGGCGGAGGTTTTCCGCACCATGGAACCGGCCTTACGGGCCGACATCATGCAACGGATGGCCCGGATGGAGCCGGTCTCCCCAGAGGTTCTGGAACGGTTGATCAAGAATTTGCTGGGGCGCCGCTCGACGGCCAGCACCCGCGATTATATCGGGTCCAACGGCACGAACTTTTTGACGCAGATCATGAAGCGGTTCGACCGGCAGGTGGCCAGCGATGCGCTCGAAGCCCTGGCGGAAAAGGACCCCGAGCTTTCCGCCTCGATCCGCAAAATGATGTTCGTCTTCGAAGACCTCGTGAAGCTCGATGCGACGACCATGGGCGTGATCCTGCGCGAAGTCGATTTCAACACGCTGGCCATCGCGATGAAGGATTGCCCGCAGAAGTTGCGCGACATGATTTTCAAGAGCATCACCAAGCGCGCCGCCGAGTCGCTCGAGGAAAATTTGAAATTCATGACCAACACGCGGCGCAAGGAAGTGGAGGAAGCGCGGGGCAAGGTCATGGAACAGATTTTCGACCTGGAACGCCGGGGCGAAATCAGCTTGAGCCAGGAGGAGTCAAGTGGCAACGGCGCTTGATATTGTCCTGCCGATCCGGGTCAAGCGGATTGAAAAAGCCGCGCTGGAGTCGAGTTACGACGCCTCCGCGCATGGCGAAGGTTATACCGCCGGTTACGAGGAAGGCCGCCTCCGGGCCGAACGGGAAGCCGGTCTCGCCCGGAAAAAAGAACAGGAGCGCGCGCAAAGCCTGATGCGGACATTGGAAAATCTCCATCGCGAATACGAGGGTCTTCTCTCCGAGCATTTGCCGGATTTGATCCAGGGTGCGCTCAATCGCGTTTTCCGGAAGCATCCGTTTACCATGGCGGAGATCAGCGCCGAGGTCAGCGCGCTGCTGCGCGACATGGAACAGGCCGGACGCATCGCGCTGGAATGCTCGCCCGCGGAGGCCGATGAACTGCGGAGCAGGCTCGAATACAGCCAGTCGATTCCCGACAGCACCAAGTGGACACTGCAGGCGAATCCAGCCCTTAACCCGGGCGAATTTATTTTGAAAAGCGATCTGGGCGATGTCGATGGACGGCATTCGTCGCGCATCCGGCAGATCCATCTCGCGCTGGAGGAATCGTCATGACCAGCCAGATGTTTCATCGCTACCAGGAACGTCTGCAACGATTGCATGGCGCGGGACCGGTCGGTCGCGTGGCCAAGGTCGTCGGCCTGACGGTCGAATCGCAGGGACCTCCCGCAGCCTTGGGCGAGGCTTGCGCCATCACCACGCGCAGCGGCAAGGAAACGCTGGCGGAAGTCGTCGGCTTTCGCGATGGCCGCGTGCTGTTGATGCCGTGGGAGCAACTCGAGGGAATTTCCGCCGGGGCGTTGGTGCGGTCGACGGGCCGCCCCTTGCAGATTCCGGTCGGCAAGGAAGTCCTGGGGCGGATTCTTGATCCACTGGGACGGCCTTTGGACGATCTCGGGCCGCTACCACCCAGTCACGGAAAGAAAAACATCGTGCGCGAGGTGCCGAATCCCTCGCGTCGCGGACGGATTCGCGAGACCCTGGAAACGGGCGTGCGCGTCATGGATGCCTTCACGACCTGCGGACGCGGCCAGCGCCTCGGTATTTTCGCGGGAAGCGGCGTGGGCAAGAGCAGCCTGCTCGGCATGATCAGCCGCCACAGCTCGGCGGAGATCAACGTAATCGCGCTGATCGGCGAACGTGGGCGCGAGGTCCTGGAATTTGTCGAGAAAGACCTGGGCCCGGAGGCGCTCAAACGAAGCGTGATTATCGTGGCAACTTCTGACCAACCGGCTCTCGTGCGCATCAAGGCCGCTTTCACGGCCAATACGATCGCGGCCCACTTTCGCGATCAAGGCAAGCATGTGCTCCTGTTGATGGATTCCCTGACGCGCCTGGCCATGGCCCAGCGCGAAGTCGGTTTGGCGGTGGGTGAACCTCCGGCGCAACGCGGTTATCCACCCTCGGTTTTCGGCCTTCTGCCCGTGGTTCTGGAACAGGCGGGCTGCAACGAACGGGGCGCCATCACCGGCTTTTACACCGTGCTGACCGAAGGCGATGACTGGAACGACCCGGTGAGCGACTGCGTGCGCTCCGTCCTCGACGGACATATTTTGCTGAGCCGCCGCCTGGCGTCGGAAAACCAGTATCCGGCCGTCGAGGTGCTGGAAAGCCTGAGCCGTTTGCAAACGGATTTGATCAGCCCGGAACGCCTCAAAATCGTCGCCGCCGCGCGGCATGTCCTGGCCATCCACCGGCAATACCGGGAGCTGCTCGATATCGGCGCCTACAAGGCCGGAACCAATCCGCAACTCGATCGCGCACTGGAGGTTCATCCGAAGCTCATGGAATTCCTACGGCAGCCGATAGCAGAAAAAAATCCGTTAAACAAAACCTTCGAAACTCTCCATTCCATCCTGACTCAAACCAAAAAATAAACTCATGAAAAAACAATCCCTCGAAATTTTATACCGTTACCGCACTCATCTTTTGGAAAAGGAGCAAATTATCCTCCAGGACAAGATCGCGGATGAAAACCAGCAAAAGGCCCGGCTGTTGCAATTGCAGGAACGGGTCAAGACCACGCATGACGCGAAATTGAAGGCCACCTCTTCGGAGGAGCTTTGCGCGCTGGATGAATCGGCATCGTATCTGCACGGGCGGATCACCCTGGCCCGCCGCGCGATCAGCATAGCCGGACAGGCGCGCGAGGATGCCCTGCAAAGAATGCTCAAGACCAAGCAGTCACGCGACCAGGTCGGGCTGTTGCTGGAAAAAGGCCGGGGCGAAGAACTGGCCCAGGTTGACGCCTCGGAGCGGCTCGAACTCGACGAGATGGTGACGTCGCGCTACGCGATGGCTTTAAGAGGCGTATGAAAAACCTGATCATTGCCACGATCATCGGCCTGCTTTTCATGGCGGGCGGATTTGGCGTCGGCATGAAGCTGGCACCGAAACAGGTGCCGAAGATCAAGGCTCCCGCGGAGGCGCAAGCCGCCGGAAAAACCGCGCCCGAGGCCATCAGCATCGATACGCTGCGCAAGACCTCGGAAACGATGATGAGCCTGAACCAGGCCCTCCAGGACCGGGAGCAGAAGGTCGCCGAGCGTGAAGAGAAAGTGAAGGAAAAAGAGGATGAACTCGCCGCCGAACGCGCAGCGCTCGATCGTTCGCACGAGAAATTCAAGGTCTTGTTCGATGAGTTCCAGCAACGCCTGCAACTGGTCGAGGCCAACCAGACCGAGCAACTGCAAAAAGAGGCCGAGCTCTATTCATCGATGGGCACGGACCAGTCGATCGAGTTGATCCGCGCGATGGAAGACCCGGCGATGATCCGGCTTTTTTCCGTCATGGACACCAAACCCCTGGGAAAATTGGTGGCGGCCTGGAAGACAAAATATCCCGAGGACGTTCCCCGGCTGCTGCATGCGCTCGACGGCATGGCGCAGGTCATGCCGAAGGAGAAGATCGCGCTGACCGATCCGACGACGACACCCGACACGGGTTCAACCGAAGCTCCGGCACCGGCGGCCACGCCAACGGCGGATGCTCCTCCCTCGGCACCAACCCCCGACGCATCCGCCACCGCGCCTGAGCCTTCCGCCCCGACAAGCGCGGACCCAAGCGCCACGACCTCGACTCCATCTACCGCATCTACGCCCGATCCGTCTTCCGCGCCAGCTCCAGCTTCGGCAACTCCGGCAGATTCCACCGCAGCGCCGAGTTTGGCACCGCCGCCCGATTCGTCGCAGCCCGCTTCTACTTCGGATGCCACCACCCCGGCGCCTGCTTCAACAACTGCCTCAAATTAAAATATCATGAGAACATTTGCCGGTATTTTGCCGCAAAGTTCCCTGACGATGAGAGTTCTCCAAACCAAGAACTCCTCAGGGAATCCACCTACCCAAACCGGAACATCCGACAGCTTCGAAGATGTCCTGCAACAGCAGGGAAGCGGGACTTCCCCTGCCCCCGCGCTGAAAGGCAAAGAGCCCATCCCAGCGATTTTAACACCCAGCCAGGCCAGCCCGAAGCAGGCGACGCCCTCCGCACCGACATTTGCCAGGACTGCGGAAGCGGCCCCGTCTGAGCCTGCCGCGCCGTCATCCCAGGCAAATCCCCCGGGAAAAAGTAAAACCGCGCCACTTTCTTCGGGCTCCAACCTCACGGCCATGATCGTAAGAGCCACGATCCAGGCTTCAGCCGCTCCCAAGACTTCCGTGTCCATTACTCCTTCAGATTCGGCCACGACCGCCACGGCTGCGCCGGAGAAATATGCCGGTGATCCTGCGAAAGCGACGTCCGAAAAAAATTCGGCCACTCCGGATCTCTCGACCATGGTTGCGCAAGCCACGATCCTGTCCGCAAATACGGCGAAGGCTGTCGCCTCCGGGACACTGGCTGCCGCCAAGCCGGACAAGAATTCCAGCGCGGGAAAGGCCCCGGCCAAAAATCAGGGTGATGCCCTGCCCGCAGTTGCTCAATCGATCCTGATCTCGCCATCCACCGCCCCAACTGGGAACGCGCAGCCAAATCTGGTTTCAATCCCCTCTGCAAACTCTGGCAGAGGCAATTTATCGTCAGCCATTTCGTCAGCCACCACACCAGCCGCAAAAAATTCAGAAACTTCACCGGCTTCAGTTGCGAAACTATCTGCTGATTCGACTGCGGAGACCGTTTTCGCGATTGGGAATCAAATACCGCTTCCCGCCCCGGGCGTTCCTGCGACGTGCACTCCTCATACGGAAAAAAAATCCACGCCTGCCAGCGCAAAAGGGAGTTTTCTTCAGCCAAACGGCACCCCGCCAACCATCGCTTCAAGCCTGTCCGGCATCCTGGGCACGTCCACGGCAACCAGCTCCGAATCTATTGGAGAACAAAGTGTTACGCCGACGGCTGAATCCAAAAACGTATCGTCCATCGGCCTTTCCGCCAATGGAACGAGCACCTCTGGCACAGCAAATGTTGAACAACAGGCAGCGATGAATGCAACCTTGAATAACCCTGCGATCTACTCCAGTTACGGAGCGAGTGTGCCAGACCATCAACGTCCGGCCGAGATGAATATTCTGCTCAGCTCCAATAACGATTTTCACGATGCGCTGACCCAGGTCATGCATGTGGCCCAATTGACGCAGACGAATGAGTCGCGCACGCCGATGCGGGTTGAAATGGAAATTCAGACTCCGCCCGGGGCGATTGTGAATGTCTATGTATCGCGCCAAAACGATCAATGGCGGGCACAGTTGAGCACCAACGACCCTCAGGCTTTGAGCTGGGTCCAGGACCAGATGAGTTCGTTGCGTCAGTCGAATACTTTTGGCATGGAAGTGCGCTGGCTGCCTCCCCAGATGGAAGGCAGTGCCAGCCATAATGCAGATCTCTCGTGGGATCGCGGTGGCCAGGGCCAGGCCGGTTACCAGCAACCCGATGACCGCTCGCAGTCGCAGCGCCAGAAAAAAGCCAGCGATGCGTCAGCCCCGGCAGCGATCCGGCCCAGTCAATTTATCAATACCTTGACCGCACTCGGGAGGGCCGCGTGATTGCCGCCCTTCTGGCTGCTCCGATTGTGGAAGGTGTGGTGGGACAGGTGATGAACTGTTTCTCGCCGTCATCTCCCGCCGCCCAGGCAAGCGCCGTCCCTTCTTTCAGTCCCTACCTCAACAAGGCCACCGCGTCACCGCAGCCTTCGGCCGCCTCCTCCCCGATGGGAACGATGCGTGCGGAGCAGTGGAACCGGATGGGAAATTCAGATGTGAAGTCCTGGGTGTCGAGCCTGGCCGGACGCCACGTGAATGCCACGGAGGCGTCGGGCCGCACCATTTCGGGTGTGGTCAATGGCGTCCAGCAGGTGGGCGACGCCCTCGCTCTCAACATTGGCGGCCATCTCGTCTCGCTTTCCCAACTTCAACAAATCAGCTGGTCTCCCGCCATCGCCTAAACCCGAAAAAAAACTATGAGCAGCGCCATCACAAACATTAACGGAACGACCCCGACCGCTTCCTCAACTGCGGCTCCGAGCACTTCCGGCAACGGAAACCAGAGCCTGACGCAGGCCGATTTTCTCAAAATCATGGTCGCCCAGTTCACCCAGCAGGATCCGCTGGCGAGCAGCGATGGAAGCGGCAGCGGCAATAGCACGACCGATTATGTGAACCAGCTCATGAGCATGACCAATCTCACGACTTTGCAGACGATGTCGGGACAACAGTCCCAACAACTCGCCGACTCTCTCCCCGGAGCCACCGTGGAAGTCGACAGCAATGGCAATTACACGACGGGAGTGGTGCAGAGCGCACGGGTCGATACCTCCAACCTCGGCGTTTACTTCACGGTCAACGGCACGGAGTACCCGAGTTCGGACCTCTATTCCATCAACCAGACGGCGGCCCAAACCGCTGCCACCACCTCGGGCACGAATGCCGGCACTGCGGCGGGCACTTCGGGAACGACCACCGGAACCACGGCGACAACCACCGGGGGATAATTTAACGCGAACCTAGCATGTCGAACAACTCAAACAAACAATCCGGTTCCTCCTCTGCGGGCAGCCGGCCTAATCAGGAGATAAGCATATGATTCAGTCCTTGTTTTCAGGGGTAAGCGCCATGCTTGCCGACCAGACCGATATGGATGTTATCGGCAATAACATCGCCAATGCCAATACTACCGGCTTCAAGGCCAGCACCGCGAACTTCACCGAGTCGTTTCTGCAGGAGACCCGGGCCGCGACCCCGAATGAGCCGGTGGGCCTCGGAGTCGGCCTAGGCACGGAAGTCGAAAGCTCGACCACCAATTATAGCCAGGGTGTTTTCCAGACGACCAATGTGCCGACCGATATGGGCATCAATGGGAATGGCTGGTTCGTGGTGCAGGACGGCAGCGGAAATAATTACGTGACGCGCAATGGGGCTTTTGTCGAGGACAGCAACGGGTTCTTGAGGACGGCAAGCGGCGCTTTCCTCATGGGTGTCAATGGCGCAACCGCCCCGACCAGCCCCAGCACGGGCTTCCCCCCCGACCAGATTCAAATTCCGACGACCGTGACGAGCGGGTCTCCGGTAGTCAGCTTCACGGTGGATTCCACGGGCACCATCCGGGTCACGGGTCAGGACGGAACCACGCAAATCGCGGGCTACGTCACCGTCCAAAACTACAACAATAACAATGGTCTCACCGACGCGGGCAACAGCTTGTACACCTATACGGCCGCCGCCGGAGCCAATCAATATTCCCAGGCTGGGGCTTCCAGCGGCGTGGGCACGATTCAGACAGGGGTGCTGGAAACCTCCAACGTCGATCTCTCCACCGAGTTCAGCAACATGATCATCGCGCAAAATGGTTTTGACGCGGCGGCGAAGGTCATTACGACCAGCGACCATTTGCTGCAAACAGTGGATCAATTGATCCAGTGATAAAAAGCCGAAGGAAATACGGACATGGCTGATAAAACTCCGGCTGACGATAAAGAGGTGGAAGGCACCCCGGAAGCAAAACCGGCGGTACCGAAGCAGGGGATCATGCCCCTGTTGATTTCCTCGCTGGTGATGTCCCTCATCCTGGGCGGAATCGGCTTCGCCCTGGCCTATTTTGTTTTGCCCGGCCGGCTGCAGCAGGCTTCTGACGCTGCGGCGGCGGCCACGCCTTCGACCCCCATCGTGAAGGAGGAGACCCAGCGCACAGCGGCTGAGGCGGCGGCGGAAGGTGGCAAGACCGTGACCAAGTTCAGCATCGAAGAAGTGACAGTCAACATCGCCGAGACACGGGGCACCCGCTTCGTCCGGGCCGGAGTCTTTTTCGAAGCCACGCCGCCGGTACTGGAAGAGCTGGAGGCAAACCGTCCCCGCATGGTCGACACGGTCGGCCAGGTTCTCTCAACGAAGACGCTCGATGATCTCAGTTCTCCCAATGTGCGGGGCAATCTGCGCCAGGAACTGCTGGGCATCATCAATCCGACCTTAAAAGCGGGTCGCGTCGACAACATTTACTTCACCGATCTGCTCGTGCAGTAGGACATCAACCATGAGCGCCACCGAAATAGCCGAACCCGAAATAGAAAATGCCGGGATGGCCGCCGCCGAGGTTCAGACTTCCGCGCGTCCCTATCAATTCTCCAACGCCTCGGAACTCACTTCCGCCCGCCAGGAAAGCCTCGATACGTGGCATCGTAATTTTTTGCGGATTGCTTCGGGAAGTCTCGGCGATTTGCTGCGCATCAATCTCGACCTGGAACTCCTTTCGGTAAAAATCCAAACCTACGGCGAGATGGTGGAGGAGCGCAGCGGCGAAAACCAGTGCGTCCTTTTCCGGATGCATCCCCAACCTGGCATTTGGCTGCTCGACTTGCCCGTGTCGCTTTCCCTGGTTTTGGTCGACCGGATGATGGGCGGTCCCGGCACACTGCCCAAGGGAGATCCCCGTGAGTTGACCGAGCTCGACCAGGTTATTTTCCAGCAATTTGCCGAGACGCTGCTCGCCGACTACGCGCGGAGTTGGCACCCCCACGCCGAGTTGCGGGCCGAGGTCCTCCGGCAGGTGCGCAATCTCAACTACCAGTTGATCCACCAACCCGACGATTTGATCCTGCGGGTCGGAATCAACGTCGTTTTCAAGGGAAACAAGACCATCATGTGGCTGGTTGTGCCCATCGTCTCAGTGGAAGATTTGCTTTTACGCTCCCTTGCCGCGGATGAGCGCGTGAAGCAGGAAGACCGGCAGGCGACGGTCAAGGACAAGAAGTCGCCCATGGGCTCGGTACCCGTCCAGGTTTCCATCCGCTGGCAGGGCTTTCAACTCTCGTTGCGCGAGGTCGAGGCGATGTCGCCCGGTGATGTTTTGATCCTCGATAACAGGAAATGCGAACACGCCGCCGTCTGGCTCGGCGACAAGGCAAAATTTACGGGCCGCCTGGTGCGTGATCCCCAAAAAACGACAGTAACAATAACCGGTAATCTGGAATAAAATTATGCAACAGGAAGCACTGCAAGCCGCCTCAAGAAATCTGGTCATGGACATACCTGTCTCCCTGAGCGTCGAACTCGGGCAGACTCAACTCGAAGTCCGCGACGTTCTCAATCTCGGCGCCGGGTCGGTGATTGAACTCAACAAACTTCAGGAGGAGCCGGTCGATGTCCGCATCAATGGGCGTCTCATTGCCCGGGGCGAAATCGTCCTGGTCAAAAACAACCTGGCGGTAAAAATCTCCGAACTCATCAGCGGTTAACCGGCATCCGCCATGTACGATACCGTCCGCTGGATCATCCTGGGTTTGCTCTTCGCCGGGTTGTTTGGCTTATGGCTCTGGTCGCGCCGCCAAGCTTCGCGCCAAGGTGTGCCGGGAAGCGGCTTGGGCGCGTCCTTCAAAGTTTTGCAAAAGCGCTGGGTCGATCAGCGCACCGGCATTTGTCTCGTGGAAGCGGAAGAAAAGACCTTTCTTTTGGCCTATACCGTCGGTGGGGGCGTGAGCTGGCTGCCTCTGGACAAGGCGGCCGCAACGCCGGGAAAGGATGCGGTAAAAACCGTCGAGCGGACTAATTCTCCGGGCCTTTTGGCCGACACTCTGTGCTAAATCGCTTCTATCAGGATTATTTTTCCGCATGAAGTGTCTTTGAGGGATAAAATTTCCCGAACAGAGCATTGATCTAAAACGCATACCATTCATAGACAATAAGTTAAGAATTAAAAAGCCCTGTGGCATAATGTGTGCACAAAGAGGGCATGCCAGAAGTTCCCTTCATCTGTCCCGCCCGCGCCCGCCTCAGACTCGCGATGAAGAAGTTCGGGAAAATCGTGATCGCGGGAACGGTTGCCAGTCTACTTTTGCTACCCCAATTCGCGCAGGCCCAGGTCTCAAGCATCAACCCCCAGGTTCAGATCTCGATCCAAAATGGCCCGGGCGGCAACGGCAACCTCAGCATCAATCTTCAGCTTTTAATTCTTTTCACGATCCTGAGCGTGGCCCCTTCACTGCTCATCATGATGACCTCGTTTGTGCGGATCATCATCGTGCTTTCGTTTTTGCGCACGGGCCTTTCCCTGCAGCAGCCCTCCAACCAGGTCATGCTTTCGCTGGCTCTCTTCATTACGTTTTTCATCATGGCGCCGACTTTCGAGAATATCAAAAAGGACGCCCTCGATCCCATGCAGTCGGGACAGATCACCACACAGGTCGCGCTCGACCGCTCATTGGCCGACATGAAAACCTTCATGCTGCGTTACACCCGGCAAAAGGACCTGGCTCTCTTCATGTCGATGTCGGTGCCGCCAGTCAAGGCCGACTCGGCCCAGGACATTTCCGCCGCCATTGTCATCCCGGCCTACATGCTGTCCGAACTGAAGACCGGATTTCAAATGGGCATGTTCGTCCTGCTTCCCTTTCTCGTCATCGACATGGTCGTGGCCTCGATTCTCATGTCGATGGGTATGATGATGCTGCCGCCGCCCATTGTGTCGCTCCCTCTTAAAGTGATGGTTTTTGTGCTGGTCGACGGTTGGACGCTGGTCGTCCACTCCATTGTTCAGAGCTTTCAGTAACCGGATAAAAATATATGGATTCAATTCACGAGGTCATCAAACTTTGCCTGACGACGGGACTGACGGTCGCCGCGCCGATCGTCCTGACCGCCCTGGTCATTGGCACGTTGGTAAGTCTGCTGCAAACGGTTACCTCCATCCAGGAGCAAACCTTGTCCTTCGTGCCGAAGTTGCTGGGCTGCGGCCTCTGCCTCTGGCTGATGGCACCCTGGATTCTGCAACAGCTTGGTAATTTATTTGAGATCATGCTGACGAAGGCGGGAACGTTTACCCCATGATTTCGTTCGTCAACATCATCGTCTTCTGGCTGTTGGCCACGCGGCTGACCGGTTTCTTTGTGCTGGCCCCCGGCATCCAGGACATGCAGGTGCCGAAGCTGGTGCGCGTCTCGGTCATCGTCTGGCTTTCCTGCTTCATGACGCCCCTGGTCGCCGCGCCATCTTCCATCGATTTGTCATGGACGAGCCTGCTCGGCTCGCTCGTCATGGAATTTCTCTTCGGCATGGGCCTGGGCCTGGTGACGCGCCTGGTTCTCTCCGCGCTGCAAGTGGGCGGCTCGCTGATGGATAATGACCTTTCCCTTTCTGCGGCACAGCAACTCAGCCCAACGGCGGGAATTTCCGGCGGCGTGATGGGCCGCATTCTCATGCTAGTCGGTTTGGCCTACTTTTGGTTTTCCGATTATCTTTCGGCGCTGCTGATTGGAATCCAACAGTCTTTCCGGGTGTTGCCGCTCGGCAGCGCGGTCATCACCCAGGCATCGCTCGAACTGATGACCCGTTTGTGCGGCGAACTTTTCGCGGCGGGGCTGATCATCGCCGCGCCCATCGCGATCCTCTGTTTCATCGTGACCATGGCGCTCGGCTTTCTTTCGCGCTCAGTGCAGCAGCTTAATGTTTTCAATGAAAGTTTTACCTTGCGGGTCGTCGTGGGCGGCTCGGGCGTCATTCTATTTCTCCCGCTTTTGCTTGAGCTTTCCCGTTTCGGCCTGGAACGAATGTTGCCAGCTGCGGCGGACTACTTCAGGGCCATGTCATGAGCGACCAGGCGGGCGAGAAAAAATTCGATCTTTCCGACCGGAGGCGGCAACAACTCCGGCAGGAGGGAAACATCCCGCGCAGCCACGATGTCTCGACGACGACCATCCTCGCGATGGGACTGGGGATGCTGACCCTCGGGGGCGGCCTGTTGATCAATTATCTGCGGGAGGTGATGACCAATTCGTTCGTGCAAGTCGGGCGCTCGGCCGTCTCGTTGACGCCGCAAACGGTAGGCACCACTCTTTCGAGCGGCTTATGGTTGTGGATCGGGATTTTTGCGGGATCGATTGCGCTCTCGGTGCTGGTGACGCAAGTCGCGCAGGTGGGAATCAATTTCGCCGACGATGCTTTCAATTTCAAATTCGAGAAGCTGAATCCGCTGTCGGGATTCGGCAACATCTTCTCACTCAATCGGCTGACCCAAACGGGTCAAAACCTGGCCAAACTGGCCGTGATAACCTCGTTCGCCTACCTGGCGATCAACGACATTCAAAACAGCGCGGTTTTCCAAAGGCCGGTGAGCCTCACGGAATTGGGCAAGGTCTATACCGATGTGGCGTGGTCGCTGGGCTGGCGCATCATCCTGGTTTTAGGTGTGCTGGCTGGCGCCGATTACCTCTGGCAATTATGGAAATTCAACCACGACCACCGCATGACACTGGAGGAAGTGAAGGAGGAGCGACGCTCCATGGAAGCTTCCCCGGAAGTGATCAAGAAGCGCCGCATGATGGCGAGGAAAGTCTCGATGCGCCGGATGCTGGAGAACATGAAGGAAGCCACCATCGTCGTGACGAACCCGACCCATTACGCCGTGGCGCTGAAATACCGCCGGGGCGAAACGGAAGTACCCATCGTGGTGGCCAAGGGAATGCGCCTCAGCGCGCTGCGCATCAAGGAGCGCGCGTACGATCTGCGCATCGCAGTGCGGGAAGACAGGCCGCTGGCGCGCGGACTATATAAACATGGCCGCATCGACCAGCCGATTCCGGCCATCTTCTATCAGGGTGTGGCCGTGATTCTGGCCTCGCTTTATCGCCAGGGCTTTAGTGCTTCGGAAGTTTACACCAAACCAGGCGAACTGACCGAGGCGGAACGCGCAGAACTTTTTAATGAGGAGAATGACTGATGAACAAGCAGGGATTTAGTTGGGAGCAGCTCATCCGCAAGGGCAATTTGATTTTCAGCGTGGGCATGATCGGCATTGTCTTCATCCTGGTCCTGCCGCTGCCGACCTGGATGATCGACGCCCTGCTCAGCCTGAGCATCGCGATTTCGGTGCTCATTATCATGTTGATCTCGAACATCAAGCGACCCACGGATTTCAGCGTTTTCCCGACTTTGCTTCTTTTCGTCACGCTGTTTCGTCTCGGCCTCAATATCGCCACGACGCGTGCGATCCTTACCCAGGGCGACGCAGGCAATCTTATTACCGCCTTCGGCCAGTTCGTCGTGCAGGGGAACTTCGTCATCGGCCTGGTCATTTTCATTATTCTGACCATCATCAATTTCATCGTCATCACCAAGGGTGCGGGCCGCGTGGCTGAAGTCTCGGCTCGGTTCACCCTCGACGCGATGCCCGGCAAGCAGATGAGCATCGATGCCGATCTCAACGCCGGAATCATTTCCGAGCGCGATGCGCGCGACCGCCGCAAGTTCATCGAGAAGGAAGCCGACTTCTACGGAGCGATGGATGGCGCTAGCAAGTTTGTTCGAGGCGACGCGATGGCCGGCGTGCTGATTACGGGCATCAATCTCATCGGGGGATTTGTCATCGGCATTCTCCAGATGGGATTGTCGCCGGAAGATTCGGTGCAGCGGTTTTCACTCTTAAGTGTAGGCGATGGTCTGGTCTCCCAAATTCCGGCGCTCCTGATTTCCGCCGCAGCGGGCATTCTTGTTACCCGCTCCGGGTCCGAAGCGGGGCTGGGCGAAGATTTCATGCGGCAGCTTTTGACCAGCTCGCGCACGGTGATGATGACCGGCGTGATGTTGTGGGCCATGATGCTTGTGCCCGGCTTTCCCAAATTTGTCCTGCTCATCATGGGCGGCCTTTTCATCGGACTGTCCCGCATGTTACCGGCGCCGGGAGAAACCCAGCCGGGATCAGCCGGGGCCACCGGAGGCAAACCGGGAACAGCGGGCAAAGGCGTGAATGGCAAGGCCAATGAGCCCGCCACCTTTGTGCCCAAGCCCGGCGAGGTGCTGACGCTCGAAATCGGGTTGGGATTGCTGCCCCTGGTTCAGGGCAATATGCAAAATCTGCTCGACCGGATGCTGGCATTGCGGCGCACGCTGTCGCAGGAAATGGGCGCGATGGTGCCCCCGATAACCATCCGGGACCAGAGCTCGCTCGGCACTCACAAATACCAGTTACTCTTGCGAGGACATCCCATCGCCAGCGGCGAAGTTTTTTGCAATCAATTGATGGCCATGGGACTTGGCAAGGGACAGCGGACCCTGCGCGGCCGCGCCACCGTCGAACCGGCCTTCGGCATGCCCGCCATCTGGATTCCGGAGACGGAACGGAAGGAAGCCGAGCGGGCCGGATATATCGTGATCGATTCCCTCACGGTGATGGTCACGCACTTGAGCGAAATCCTCAAACGCAACCTCGCCGATATGATCTCGCGCCAGGATGTGCAGGAATTGCTCAACCGCCTCAAGGAGACCAATGCGGCGGTGGTGCAGGAACTCGGACAACTTCAGATCAGCGTCGGCCTGGTGCAGCGCATCCTGCAAAATCTGCTGCGCGAAGGCGTCTCCGTGCGCGAACTTTCCGTCATCCTGGAGCGGCTCTGCGACCAGTTTCCCTACACGAAGAACATCGATGAACTAAGCGAAGCCTGCCGCCGCGCCCTTCATTTGGAAATTGCCCGTCAGCTGGATAGCGACGATGGAAAATTGAAGGTCATCACGCTTCATCCCGAGGTGGAACAGCGCGTGATCGAAAGCGTGCGCCAGATGCCGCAGGAAGTCGTCCTCGTGCTCGATCCCGCCCTGGCAGGCCATATCCACGCCGAACTCAAGAAGGGCATCCAGTCGATGGCCGGTTCCGGGCGTCCGCCCACGCTGCTCTGCGCGCCCGCCATTCGCGTGGGCCTGAAGAAATTCTTCGAGGACAGCTTCCGCCTGCTGAAAATTTTCGCTTACAACGAAATCTCGCCACAACTCAAGCTCGAACCGGTTTACACCATCGCGCCGGTGAAGGTGTAAGGCCATCTATTGAGATTTCCTCGCGCCAAAAGCAGATCAGGGACGAGAAATCCCGGTCAAAAATAGTCACGGCTGGAGCCGCGCCTGACAAGTATCCTCTCCAGAACTCTCCGCTCCTGCCGATATAGCTCCTATGCCAATGGCGTGGTGCACAAAACATCCCACTCCCGGCGCTTGATGGAATTATTTTCCAAGGCCCATTTCTGTAACGGGAAAAAAAGTCTTCTATTCTGAAGACTCAAAAAAATCCGGCACGAGATTAATCATCGCAAGTCATTGATTTGCAGGCTGGTCCATTCGCTTGTAATTCGACTCTCTTCCTCTGGTATCACCAGTGCTTAAAGGAAGATGCCATGAAAACCAATGTTCCGCCCTTCATTCTGCGTGTGTCGTTTCTGCTGGCTTTGTCCGGCGCTTTTATCGGAGTTCTGATCGGTTGGAACAATGGCGATGAATTGGGATGGAGCCTGTTAAGAGGCGCGGTTTTGTTTCTGGCTTTCGGAAGCATCGCCCGTTGGTGGTTGGGAAGCATGGCCAAGGCGTGGCTGGAAAGCCGCATCGAGTCGCTTCAACCAAAAAGTAAAACCCCGGAAACCCGTCCCGCCGCACGCGCGTAGGACACCGAATAAAGATACGAGGAAAAAATGATCGCTACACAAGACTTGCAGCAGGATTGGCAAACGGAAGAGGCGGCATCGGTGCCCGCAGATCGCGAGGAAACCATCCGCAGCCTGATCTATCTGGTCCAGCATATCGCAGGGCGGCTCGTGGCCAAGCTGCCGTCCCACATCACGAAAGAGGACCTCGTCAGCGCGGGTGTGGTCGGGCTGATCGACGCGGTGGATCGTTACGATGCCTCGAAGGGTTGCAGTTTGAAGACCTACAGCAGCCTGCGCATACGCGGCGCCATGGTCGATGAATTGCGCAGCCAGGATTGGGTGCCCCGGACGGTGCATCGCGATGAAAAGATTTACGAGGAAGCCGCGACGAAACTCAGCCAGAAACTGGGCCGCGAGGCATGCCCCGAGGAAATCCGCATCGAGCTCGGCATGACGCCGCAGGCCTTCGAGCAGTTTTCCGAACGGACCCAGAGCATCACGTCGTTCTCGCTCAATGAAGCCTGGTCGGATGAAGACGGGAACTCGATCGACCGCGGCGAAATCATGCCGAATCTCTCCACCCCGACGGCCTTCGAGGAAATCCTGCGCGAAGAAGACCGCGCCATTTTGCACGAAGAACTCAACCGTCTTCCCCGCACCGAGAAACTGGTGCTCTGCCTTTATTACATGGAGGACCTTCGTCTCAAGGAAATCGCGAAGATTCTCGAAGTCTCGGAATCGCGCGTTTCCCAAATTCATACGCTGGCCCTGCGGCGCCTCACCGCAGCCATGCAAAAAGCCCATAGTGTTTAAGGATTACCAGCCATGTTACTTTTTGTTGGCTGGATCATAGTTTCAGGCGCGTTGCTCGGCGGATTCATATTCTCCGGCGGCAATCCGGGCACGCTTTTTGTCACCGGCGAATACATCATCATCATCGGGATTTTCCTGGGCTACATCGTCGCCTCATCGAGCGGGGCGGTCTTGAAGATGATGATGAAGTCGATCATGACCGCCCTCAAGGGCTCTCCCTACACCCAAAAGCGCTACATCGAGTTGGTGCAGGCGCTCTATCAGGTGCTGATTCTCGCGCGCGAAAAGGGCGTCATCGGGCTGGAAGAACATATCCTGCAGCCGAAGACCAGTACGATTTTCGCCAAGTATCCGAGCTTTCTGGGCGATCATCACGCCGTCCATTTTTTGCAGGACACCTTCCGCCCGCTGCTCGATGGCAAGGTCAAACCGGAGGAACTTTCCCGTTCGGTGGAGGCGCAACTCGATAATTTCTACTCGATGCATTCGCAGCCCACCGCCGTGCTGACCAAGGCTTCCGATGCGCTCCCGGCCATCGGCATCGTCGCCGCGGTTCTCGGCATCGTCATCACCATGGCCAGCATCGCCGGGGACAAGGCCGAGATCGGCGAACACGTCGCCCATGCCCTCGTGGGAACTTTTCTTGGGCTGCTACTGAGCTATGGGTTTGCCCAGCCGCTGATTAATCGCATCGAGACCATCCACGAGGAGGAAATCAGTTATCTCGCCGTGATCGGTCGCATGGTGATCAGTTATTCTCTCGGCGCTCCGCCCATGACGGCGGCGGAAGCGGGCCGTTTGACCATTCCCGTCCACCATCAACCGAGTTGTGACGACATGGAAACTCTGTTGAAGAACTCCACGGCGTAACCATGAGTAAACGTGGCCATAAGGGAGCGCACCACGGTGGCGGCTGGAAGGTGGCCTACGCCGATTTCGTCACCTCGATGATGGCGCTCTTTCTCGTCCTCTGGCTGGTTGGCTCCGATACGGAGACGAAGCTGGCGGTGCAACGCTATTTCCGCGGCGAGATCACCCAGCAGGGACGCGCGGGCAATGAGCAGTACGCGAAGCCGGAGCCTTTCCAAACCGAAATTCATGACAAGGTCAGCAAGAACCTGATCGAGGAGCAGACGATGAAGCGCGAGCTGGAAAAACTCCGCGAGCAGCTCAACAACAGCAGCCAGGACGGCAACGACCTGATTCGTTATGAATTCATCGCCGATGGCGTTCGCATCACCGTCATCGACAGCTCGTCCAAGCCCTTCTTTGATCCCGGCACGGCGCACCTCACCTACTATGGCGAATGGGTCTTGAAAACGACGGCTTGGTATCTGGACCGCTTCCCTTTCATGCTGGAAGTTGAGGGCCACACCCAAAAAGGAGCTGAAGTCACCTCTACCGATGACAGTGGCGGCGGTTGGGATTTATCGACCAGTCGCGCGGTCGCGGCGCGGAACCTTCTGCAAAGCTCGGGACTCGAGCCGGAACGCTTCTGGCGCGTGATCGGGTATTCCGATCGCATTCCGCTCGAGGGCCTCAAGCCCGAGGCGGAGGAGAACCGCCGCATCACGATTGTGGCGCGTCTCAAATCCGATACCGCCCAAAACCTCACCCAGGACAGCCAGGACCCTCTCCCATGAAATCGCCCCAACTTTCCAAAATAAACGAATCTCTTTTTAAGAATGATGTTGGCGAACAACCCGTGCGGCTGATCAAGGCCGCCCAGGTTGGCAAGCTGCTCCATGGCTCCGGCAACGGAAGCGCCCAGCACGGAAGCGCCGAGCATCAGAATAAACCGCAGATCCGCCTGATTCATTCCGGCGCCGATTATTGCGATATTGAGATCGTTTGTGGTTGCGGCGAGAGCACCCAGGTCCGCTGCTGGAGCTCGCCTGCAGCAGAAGGAAAAAGCGCTTCGTAAGTGAATAAAATTCCGTGGCAACGGAACTTTATTCCGCCGTTTCCAGGCCTTTTCGCCACAACAAGGGGCCTTTTCAGAGGGAAAAGTGAAAAAAGCGGCCAAAATATCCGTCGGGCATGGCACGTGCGATGAGGAAACCAACCTATGAACGTTGGCTTATATAGTGGAGCGGCGGGGATGCGGGTAGGCCAGGACTATCAGGATCTCCTCTCGGAAAATCTCTCGATGCAGTCGATTCCCGGCTACAAGCAAACTCTTCCGGTTTTCTCCACCGATCCCCACACCGTGACCAACCGGGCGCAACTGGCCGGAAGCGGGAACCCGGCGGCGGTGCGAATGAACCGGGTCATCGATTTTGCCCAGGGGCCCGTGCTGCCCTCCGGCGATCCCTATCATGTGGCGATTGAGGGACAAGGCTTTTTCCAGGTGCGGGAAGCCGACGGCTCGACCACCTACACCCGCAATGGATCGTTCGGAATTTCGTCGAAGGGGGAATTGCAAACGGCGGACGGTGCGCCAGTGTTGGGCAAAAGCGGTTCGCCGATCACGGTGAATACGACCTCAGGGGGCAATGTGACCATCGGCGCGGACGGCACCATTTCCATCAACGGCACGCCGCAGGGAAGCCTCGGTTTCGCCCATTTCGACAATCCCTCGGCCTCGCTTCAGCCCGGGCCTTATGGCCGCTACGTGGCAGCCAACACAGCTGACGCAAAGTCTGGACTCGCGTCCAACGATCACGTTTTGCAGGGCAGCCTGGAACAGAGCAACGGCAACCCGGTGCAGGAAATGGCCAACATGATCCAGGCCATGCGACTTTACGAAGCCAATCAAAAATCGATGCAAGCCGTCGACAACACCCAAAACCAATTGATTTCAAGCCTGGGAGCACACGCGCAAGCGTAAAACTTCCTTCCGATAGAAAAATACGAGGAGAGAAAACATGATACGCGCCCTTTGGACATCCGCCAGCGGCATGGAAGCCCAGCAAATGAACCTGGACGTCATCGCCAACAATCTGGCCAACGTCAACACCGCCGGGTTCAAGAAGTCGAGCCTCCAATTCGCGGAAATGATGTACGACACGGACAAGACACCGGGAGCAAGCACGACCGATTCAAGCACCACCCCCACCGGCGCGCAGGTCGGCTATGGATCAAAAGCGGTCGCCACGGAACGTAATTTCACGCAGGGCAATTTGCAGCAGACCGGCAATACTTTCGACGTGGCGATTCAGGGCCAGGGATTCTACAAAGTGACGCTGCCCGACGGCACCAATGCCTATACCCGCGATGGCTCGTTTCTCGTCAATTCGGACGGCCAGTTGGTGACCAATCAAGGTTATCAGGTAACAGGTGTGGGTCAGATCCCTGCCACCGCCACGAATATCTCCATCGGGTCGGACGGAACGATTTCCGCCACGGTAAACAATGCCGTGGTGAAAATCAGTCCGATCACGATCTCCAACTTTCCCAATCCGGAAGGCCTCAACAGCCTGGGCGGCAATCTCTACCAGGAAACGGCGGCGTCGGGCAACGCGGTGGACGGCCAGACGCCCGGACAAAACGGAATGGGCACGCTGGCCCAGGGCTACGTCGAGACCTCCAACGTCCAGGTGGTCGAGGAAATGGTGAATATGATCCAGGCCCAGCGCGCCTATGAAATCAACTCCAAGGCCATTCAAACGGCCGACCAAATGATGGGCATGGCCAATAACCTCCGCCAGGGATAAGTCGCAAAATGAAAAAGCTTTCTTTCCTAGTGCTCGCCCTCGCCGGATGCCTCCTGCCGTTTCAGGTCCACGCCGTCGTGCTCGAATTGAAAAACCAGGTGACGCTGACGGCGGAAAACCTGACGCTCAACGATGTGCTCCAATCCTCGCAGGGTCTTACCTCGGATGATCTCAATGCCGTGATCGCCGATGCGCCCTCCCTCGGAAAATCGGACACCTGGACCCGCGACAAAATAGCGGCGGCGTTGCCCGCCTCGCTCAAGGAGCAGCCGCTGGAATGGGCCGGGGCAACCTCCTGCGTGATCAACCGTCCCGCCGTTGAATATGGCCAGCGCGACGTAAAGCAACTCATCACGACGGAACTGGGGCGCCATCTTCCCGCCGACAGCGATTTCGCCATCCTCGAGTTACCCGGCCTCGACCCCTTCCTGGTTCCCGGCGGGCAATTGGAGACGGAGGTGGAACTCTCGAACGGCTCTCTGCGCAATGAATGGGGCGAGGCCACGCTGCGGTTCAGCTCGCAGGGTCAGCTTGCCGTGACCAAGACCGTGCGTTTTCACTGGGCCTATACGCGGCTGGTCTGGCAGGTGGCCAACGGTGTCGCCCGTGGCGACCATCTCATTGCCTCGACCTTCCAGCAAGTCGAGGTCAACGTCCTGAAGCTTCCCGGTCTTCTGCAACCCGCCGCCAACTTCCCGGACGGCAAAGTCGCCGCCCATGCGCTGGCGCAAGGCAAAATCCTGATGGAAAACGATTGGGTCGAACCGATCCTCGTTTCACGCAATGACCTGGTCACAATTCTTTACGATCACCACGGTATCTCGATCACCGTCCAGGCCCGGGCCATGTCCGACGGCGTGCGCGACGAAGTGATCGCGGTGCAAAATCTCTCTTCGCACAAAATTTTTAATGCCCGCGTCGTCGATGAAAGGAGTCTGGTCTATGATGAATAATTTCGTTTTAACCGCAGTTCTCGCCTTGGGTTTGAATCAGGTGCTATGCGCTGATCCGGCCGTTGGCTCGGCGTGGGGCCATCCCGGCGGGACCTCCAACGTTTCGTCGGCAGGCACGGTTTCCATCTGCAGCGATCCGCTGGCCCATTCGGTCGGCGACCTGGTCACCATCGTGGTCGACTTGCAAAACACGATTACCAAGGACCAAAATACCTCGACCGCCAAGGCCACGGCGGTGGATGCGGTCATCAATGCGCTGCTCTATCCCAACGACGGCACCAGCCGCGGTTATAATTTCTACAACTACCACGGCCAGTCTCCCACCACCCAATGGACCAGTAATCAAACCTTCAAAGGCGGAGGTACTGTGGCCAACACGGAAACCGCGTCGACCACCATCCAGGCCCGCGTGATCGATGTCGCGCCCAACGGCGTATTGCGGGTTGAAGCGACCCGCCTCTCCAAGGCGGGCGACGAAGACACGAGCATGGTCCTGACCGGACTGATTCGCCCGGAAGACCTCAGCACGTCGAATACGATCAGTTCCAGCAACGTGGCCGATCTGCAGATCCTGCAAAAAGGCAAGGGAACGATCACCAACAACCAGCGCAAGGGCTGGCTGACCAAATTCTATGAATTCATCGAGCCGTTTTAAATCGACCAATATCCATCAGCTGATCGCTTCGATCCTGCTGATCTTTCTTGGCCTGATGGCCATTGAAATCCTGGCCAAGGCCCAGACCCGCATCAAGGATGTGGCCTCGGTCGAGGGCGCCCGCGACAATCAATTGATTGGTTATGGTGTCGTCGCCGGCCTCGATGGCCAGGGCGATTCCGACAAATTATTCACCGAGCAGACGATCTCCAACATCGCGCGCCGGTTCGGCATTCAAATTCAACCGACCGACATCACCAACAAAAATGTGGCGATTGTCATGGTGACGGCCACCGTCCCCGCCTTCACGCGGCAGGGAACCCGGCTTAATGTTACCGTCGCATCGCTCGCCGATGCCAAGTCCTTGCAGGGCGGCATCCTGCTGCAGACCCCGCTCGTGGCGGGAGACGGCCAGGTCTATGCCGTGGCACAGGGAAGCGTTTTTCTCGGCGGCTTTGATGCCGGAACCGGCGGCGCAGGCGGCGCTTCCGTCCAGAAAAATCACACGACTTCAGGCGTGGTCACGGATGGGGCCATCGTGGAAAATGAAATCCCGACGACTGTCTTCTCGAAAGGCATTCTCGAACTCGTCCTTCGCCAGGGTGATTTCACTTCGGCCGTGCGCATGGCCAACGCAATCAACGATCAGGTCGCGAATATCGCCGAAGCGGTCAGCCCCACCACGGTGGATGTTTATGTGCCCAAGGAAATGCAAAGCCCCGAAAAGCAGATGGAGTTCGTGGCACGGATTGAAAACGCCTCATTTGTACCGGACGTCAACGCCCGCATCGTCATCAACGAGCGCACCGGCACGGTCGTGGCCAATGCCAACATCCAAATTTCAAAGGTGGCCGTCGCTTACGGCAACCTGACTGTATCCGTGACCAGCACTCCCGAGGTTTCCCAACCCAATTCCTTTACCGGCAATTCCTTTGGTGAGGGCCGGAACGGTTTGGGCGCGGGCAGCGGCAGCCGCAATGGCGGGGGCAATGCCGATGGCGGCGTTCGCACCGAAGTGGTGAATCGAACCACGACCAATGTGCAGGAAGAGAAACGTGCCATCGTGGTGTTGAATGATTGCCCCACGGTGGAGGACGTCGCCTTCGCCCTCAATTCGATGGGCGCGACGCCGCGCGAGTTGATGTCCATCCTTCAGTCGATCAAGGATGCCGGGGCCCTTAACGCGGAGCTTGTCCTCGAATGAGCCTCGATTATTCGCTTTCCTCAATCAGCCCCCTGCCCCCGCTCGATTTATCCCCGAACGTCAAAGGCGCCGACGATGCGACGCGCATCAAGCAGGTTTCCAAGGCGATGGAGAGTGTCTTTACCAGCCAGCTCATGGCGGAAATGGGCAAGGGCATTGACGGCACCGATGACAAGGAAGGTGGGACTTATTCCGACTTCATCCAGCAGGCCATGACCCAGGGCGTAACGCAGGGCGGAGGCTTCGGCCTGGCCAAAGTCATCGAGAATTTTCTGACCCATCGCAACCAGACCGTCCATCCGCATCTGGAACTCAAAACCAATAATTTATCTTACCATGTCACCCGCCCCGAATAAAATCAGCAGCCCCGTCCTCAAGGAATTCGATCAACTCCTTGAGCAGATGATCGGTCTGCAAAAAAAGGAACAGGAGCTCATCCTCGCCCGGCGGACGGAAGATCTCGCCACCACCACCCAGTCCATCGAGTGGACGGGCATCCGCATGCAGAGCATGGAATTTGACGTGCTGCGCGAGTTGCAGGACGGCAAGCACGCCCGGGAATACCCACAAAACCGGATGCAGGAAAAACTGGCCCACATCAAGCGTCTGGCTCAACAAAATCACACCCTGCTGGAGCACTCGCTCTTCTTCCTGCAACAACTCTTTCAAAAGGTCCTCGAGCGGGACACACCGCTCCATCTCTACAACCTCAACGGCCACGCCTTCCGCAACGACCTGGGTGGAGGTTTACTCGAAACCCGCGTCTAGGTACTTCAAGAAAACATTGCCATGAACACGATCGGACTTAACGGAAGCCTGCTGATGGGGGCCCAATCCCTCAATGCGCAGCAACAGGCCATCGAGACGATCGGCAATAATATTTCCAACATCAACACGCCCGGTTACGCCCGGCAGAGGGTCAATCTCACCACCAACGAGACGAACGGTCGTGGCGGTGAAATGGACATGGGCGTGTCCGTTGCGAATATTGAGAGCCTCCGCAGCCCTTTACTTGACGGCCTCGTGCAACAATCGCTGGGCGGCCAGGGCTTCGCCGACAATCAGGCAAGCCTCACTTCGACGGTTCAGACCTCCCTTGGAGAACAGCTGACTTCCTCCACCAATTCCAGCGCCTCGACCGCGACGGTGACCGGCAGCGGTCCCATTCAGGATGCCATGTCGGGCTTCTTCTCATCCTTGCAAACCCTGGCCAGCACGCCTGCCGATCAGACGGCACGACAGGTCGTGACGCAGAACGCCGGGACTCTGACCACAGCCATTAATGGCGCCTACCAACGCCTGCAGCAGACCCAAAGCCAGATCGCCACCGACGCCGGTTCGATCACCACGCAGATCAATCAACTTTCCCAGAGCATCGCTTCCCTCAATCAGCAGATCGTCGCGTCCCAGGCCGCCTCCGGTTCAACCGCCAACGAACTGGTAGACACCCGCCAGGCCGACATCTCTCAACTCTCCGGATTGGTCAATGTCACGGCGACGACGCAAAACGACGGCTCGGTCACGGTGGCCCTCGCCGACAATCCCTCCGTCGTTCTGGTCAACGAAGGTGATAGTAACGGCACGGGAACCACCCAAAGCCTGAGCGTCTCCTATAGCGCAACGGCCAATGTTCCCCTGGTCGTTTCCGGCAGCACGTCGGGCGCGCTCGGAACCGGCGTTCCCTCCTCGGGATCGCTCGGATCGGACCTCGACGTGGCGAATAATATCATCGGTTCCCCTGCCGCGGACAGCAACACCGGGCTGCTGGGAAGCCTCGACGGCATGGCCAGCCAGCTCATCTCCCTGGTCAATACCCAGAATGAAGCGGGTTACGATGCCAATGGAAATCCCGGCGTCGCCTTTTTCACCGGCTCTGGCGCAGCCGACATCGCCGTGAATTCGGCCATTTCCAGCAACCCCGCGCTGATTGCCGCCGGAAATGGGAGTGGGCCCCTCGACGGCAGCAATGCGCTCGCAATGTCCCAGATCCAGAATCAAGCTTCCGTACTACCGGCGTTCCAGACGATGGTCGCCGACCTGGGCCAGACGGTCAGCACCGCCAAAAACAACCAAACGATCCAGGACCAGGTCACCCAACAATTGCAAACCCAGCAAGCTTCGGTCTCCGGTGTTTCCATCGACGAGGAAATGACGAATTTAATCAATTTCCAGCAGGCCTACGAAGCGTCGTCCCACTTTATCACGATCATTTCCGGCTTGTTTGATACCTTGAACAAAATGGGCGGATAATTTTAAACCACGTTTTTATGCGCATAACTTCCGATACTTACAGCACCCTGCTTCTTAATGGCTCGCAAACGTCACAGCAGCAGTTGGCGACTTTGCAGCAGCAAATCTCCACAGGTCAGAGCGTGCAACTTGCCTCTGATAATCCCCTCGCCTACGAAGAGGCATCTCAAACGCAAACATCGCTGGCACAATTAAACACCTACAACCAGGCGGCGACGGAAGCGAATGCGCTGGCGACGCAAAACAACTCAGCCGTGACGAGCCTCCATCAGATAGTGGCCCAGGCAAGTGAACTCGCCACCAGCGTGACGACCAATATGTCTGCCGCCCAACTACAGGCCATCGGGACGCAAATGAGCACGCTGGTTACTCAGATCACCAGCATCGCCAATCAGCGGTCGGTCAACGGGACGTATCTCTTCGGGGGCACCAGCAACCAGCCGCCGATCACATCCACGGGAACTTATAATGCCTCGACCAATGGCGTGGAAGCGACGATTGAAGTTCAACCGGGCAATGCTGTTCAGACCGGCATCGTGGCGGGCCGGCCGGGAACGCCTCCGGTCAATGGATTCCTCTATGACGCTACCACGGGGGTCGATGTGCTCGGCGCGCTCAATCAGGCGGTCACCGATCTTAATGCTGGCAATGCCACCGCCGTGCAGTCGACTGATTTGCCCGCCCTCAACAACTCCCTCAATCTCGTCTCACAATACGTGGGCAGCACCGCCGCAAACCTGTCCGCGATCCAGACCGCCAGCCAGTCTCTCTCCCAGCAAATCACCTCGCAAAGTGATCAGTTGAACACCCTGACGCAGACCAATCTTCCCGATGCGGAACTTCAGTTACAGCAAATCCAAAACCAATACCAGGCCTCCCTTGAGGCCGGAAGCCGCATCCTAAGCATGTCGCTGCTCAACTACATCGGTACCGTTCCCACCACCTGATTTCCCCACGATGATCTAAAAGAAACCACCTATGAATAGCCACGCCTCCTCCAACCTCACGGTTGAAACGCTCAGAAATAAAGTCATTCGCTTCACCAATGGCTTGCCGGGATTTCCGACCAACCGGGAATTCGTCATGATTCAAGAGCCGAAAGAGCGCCCGTTTGCCTGGATGCAATCGGTTTCCGATCCCAAGCTCACCTTCGCGGTGGTGGATGCCTATGCCTGGGTCAAGGATTTCACCCTGGAATTGGACGATGCCGAACTCCAAGAAATGGGTTCCTTGGATCCGATGGATTACGCGGTCTATTTCCTTCTCAGCGTCCAAAAAAAGAATAACCGTACCGTTCTCAAAGCGAAACCCAACGCCCCCGTGGTGGTCAATATCCACAGCCGTCAGGCCCGACAAGTGCTTGTTTCGGACAGTTCTTCCCTTGAAAACGCGGAAGCTCTTTGCCTGCAGCTCTGAATCTGCTATCGAAGACCATGCTCGTCCTCAGCCGGAAAGTAGGGGAGTCCATCAAACTCGCCGAAGACATCGAAATCACCGTCCTGGCGATGGATAACCAACGCGTCAGGCTGGGCATTCGAGCGCCGCGACATATCGATGTTCGCCGAAGCACCCCGGCGATAACCATGGTGGAAACGAACCGTCAAGCCGCCCTTGTTTCCGACCCCGCAAAAAACAAACGCATCCTCACCAAGGCCGCCACGGCAAAGAGCAAGCAGGCCTAGGGCGTGTTTTCAAAATAGGGCAAGGCCGCGTTGCGAGTCGATTTTGGGCTGCACCGAGGCGCGAGAAAGGAGCATACCCTAAGGTTTGCCCCTTTTTGGGGCCAGCGCAAGAATGTCTTGGGAATAAGGAAGCGCGCTGACGCGCGGGCGCAGTGACTGTCGAGCAACGAAGGTGCAGCCCAAAAGCGCCGCAACCCTTCGGGCCGGGGTTCTTTTGCCTTCTGGCTTCGTCGCTCATTCGTTACGTAGCTGTGGCTATGCTCCTCACTCGTCTCCTCGCCAGAAGGCAAACATCATCCCGGCGCGGCCTCGTCCTATTTTGAAGACACGCCCTAGGCTTCAACGAGACCGCGCAGGGTCTTGAGCAGGGTCGCCGCCGTGTAAGGCTTGGAAATGAAATGCTTGATACCCGCCGTGGAGGCCTTCGCCACGCTTTCGGCCTCGTCCATGCCGCTCATGGCAATGATCTTCGCCTTCGGATTAATTTTCAGAAGCGCGTAGATCGTGGCCCGTCCGTCCATGACCGGCATCGAAAGATCGGTCAGGATGGCCGCGATCCGTTCTTTCTCCTGTGCGTAAATGGCCACGCCCTCCGCACCGTTGGTGGCGGTCATCACCTTGTAACCGAACGCCTGCAGCGTCTCACCGGTGATGCTGAGAATGGAAGCCTCGTCATCGATCACCAGGATCGTCTCTCCCGCGCCACGTGGCAGGACAATTTCTTCTGTCCCCTGGACCGGAATCTCACACGTCATTGCCTGGGCGGGCAGATAAATCTTGAACGTCGTTCCCCTTCCCGGCTCGCTGTAAACATTGATAAATCCATCGTGATTTTTGACAATTGCCTTCACGGATGAGAGACCGAGGCCGGTGCCCTTACCCACGTCCTTGGTCGTAAAGAAAGGCTCGAAGATTTGCCCGATGATATCCTGCGGAATGCCGACACCGACATCGGTCACGGAAATGGCCACATACGATCCCGGCTTGGCCTGCTTGTTCATCGCCACGTAATGCTCGTCGGCGAGACAGTTTTCCACGCTGATGGTCATCGTCCCGCCATTGGGCATCGCATCGCGCGCGTTGACGCAAAGGTTAAGCAGGATCTGCTGGACCTGGGTGGGGTCGCCCAGAATCGTCCAGGTATCATGGGGAATGCTCAATTGCAAACGAATGTCCTTCGGGAAGGTGTCGTTGATGATGTGCTCGATGTCTTTCAGCAGATATTTGGGCTGGATGACAATCCGCTGGCCCTCCATCCCGCGCGCGAAGGAGAGCACCTGCTGCACGATGTCGGAACCGCGCCGGGCGCTCATTTCGATCGTTTCCAAAATCGATTTGGTGTGGGGATCGACCGCCAGGCACTTCAACATATCGATCGAGAGCATGATCGGCGTGAGAATGTTGTTGAGATCGTGGGCGATGCCGCCCGCCAGAATGCCCAGACTCTCCATCCGCTGCGCCCGCATGAACTGGATTTCGATTTTTCGTTTCTCCGTGACATCCGTGTTGATCGCAAGCACCGACTTGGGAGCGCCATCCTTGTCCCGGAGGACCGACCAGCGCGTTTCGACAATCAACTCCTCCCGGTCCTTGCTGAGATGCTGGAGTTCACCCACCCACTCGCCTTTCTCCCGGACCTGGGCGTTGACTTCCCTGAATTTTTGCGGCTCGGGGTAAATGAATTCACCAATGAAGCGCCCCGTCGCTTCCAGGCGCGACCATCCATAGATGCGCTCCGCCCCTTTGTTCCAAAATAAAATGCGGCCCTCGAGGTCGAAAATGAGAATGGCGTCCTGTGTTTTGTCCAGGAGAGCCTCCTGCTCTTCAATCTGGCGCTTGACCCGGTTGAACTCCGTGACATCCCGGAGAATTTTTGACGAGCCGACAATTTTTCCCGATTCGTTTTTTAGCGGGGAAACCGTGACCGAGACATCCAGCGGCCGGCCATCTTTGCAGAGACGAACCGTCTCGAAGCCCAGTATGCTTTCGCCCTTATTGGCGCGCGCGAGGATTTCTTCCGCTTCCTTGATGCGATCGGAAGGGAACAACACGTTCATCGAACGCCCAACAATTTCATCGGCCTTGTAACCGAACATTCGTTCGGCCGCGGGATTCCATTGCGTGATGATTCCGTCGAGAGTCTTGGCGATGATCGCGTCGTTCACCAAATCGAACAGAGACGCTGATTGCCGGATGACTTCGGCGTCGTGAGGAGAATGACGCGCTTTGTAGGGGTTGGTCACCGAGCCCGTTTTTTTTCGGCTTTTTGAAGCGACATCCTTCATGTCCGTAAGTTCACTGCCTTTCCGGGAGGAAACAAGAGGTTCGATCAAAGTATCCTGCAGGTTCTTCATTAGGCGAATTTAAAATGAGCTTAACTTCTTTGGTATCCGCTAAGTGCGTGTTGTAACGAGGATAGGAAAGTTATTCAAGTAATTTCTTAAAAAGTTATGCAGGCCTTTCATGACAAGGAGCTTAAAATTTAAATTTTGAGGGTTTTAGTAAGAAAAATAGCCGTCCCGGCCCCCTTCGCAGACCTTATTTAGGGCCTCTTGACTCTCACAGAGCGGTCTGTCGTTTTGAGAGTTAAAAATGCCCAACCCCCTCATGGTCTAAATCTAAGATTTGCAAAAGGAAAACCGATACACCTGGTAGCCCCCTACGAACTATCGTGCATATTCGAGATCCCGATTTCCAGTTCATCCGACAACTGGTGTATGACCAGAGCAGCATCCATCTCGGGGAGGAAAAGAAAGAGATGGTCGGCAACCGGCTGAGCAATCGATTGAACAGTCTCGGTCTCTCCAGCATGGAGGAGTATTGCGACCTGCTGAAGTCGAACCATGAACCGGGGGAGATCACTCATTTGATCGATGCGCTCTCCACCAATTTTACGACATTCTTCCGGGAAATTGAGCATTTCAAATTTCTCAAGGAGAAAATCCTTCCCGACTATCAAGCCGGTCGTTTCTCGAACCATTGCGCTCCCTTTCGCGCCTGGAGCGCGGCCTGCTCCACAGGAGAGGAGCCCTACTCGATGGCGATTCTCCTTGCGGCCTGCCTCCAGACGATCGACCAGGATAGCTGGCAAATTTTAGCCTCCGACATTTCCACCCGCGTCCTGGAAAAAGCGAGCCAGGGGATCTATGAAGCCCGCCGCATCGAATTACCGAATCGGGCCTGGCTCGCCCGCTATTTCCAAAAGGGGCACGGAGAATGGAGCGGCTATTTCCGGGTCAAGCAAGAGTTGCGCGAGCAGATCGACTTTCAACACATGAATCTTCTGCATCCCGGTTACGACACGACGGACAAATACCACCTCATTTTCTGTCGCAACGTCATGATTTACTTCGATCAGGCGACCAGCCAAATGCTCGTGGAAAGACTCCTGAGCCAGCTCCATCCCGGCGGCTATCTCGTCATTGGACATGCGGAAAGCATGATCCACCGGCCTGAGGGCCTCCAGCAAGTCAAGCCGAGCATTTTCCAGAAAATTTGACGTTAAAATATATGAGTACTCTCACTCAAACCGATTTTGTTCGTGCGAAAAATCCTGTGCGGGTGCTCTCCGTCGATGATTCCGCCTTTTTCCTGAAAGTCCTTTCCGAAATCCTTGGACACGATTCGGACATTCGACTGGTCGGTTGCGCGACCGATCCCTACGACGCCCGGGATCGCTTGTCGGAGTTGCCGGTCGATGTGCTCACCCTCGATCTGGAATTACCACGGATGGGCGGTCTCACCTTCCTGAAATTAATCATGGAGCGCAAACCGATGCCCGTCATCGTGCTGAGTTCCTCAACGCCTACGGGCTCCAAAAAGGCGGTCGAGGCGCTCATCGCCGGAGCTTACGCTGTTATTGAAAAGCCAAGTAATTTTGCCCACAACCCGAGCTTCAGCGAAACCTTGATCAAGGGCATCAAAAGCGCGGCGGGGGCACCCTTGCGGAGGCAACGTCCGGCCCTGCTCAACCCCTGCCTCCCTGCGCAAACAACCCGAATGCCCGCTTTTGATTCCCGGCAAATCATCGCCCTGGGCGCATCGACCGGCGGAACCCAAGCGCTGGAGGAAGTCCTGACCACGCTGCCTTCCACCCTGCCCGGCATCGTGGTGGTGCAGCACATTCCCGCCGGGTTTTCCGCAAGTTTCGCCGCGAGACTCAACCAGGCCTGCAGCATGGAAGTGCGCGAAGCGAGGGACGGCGATGTTCTTCATCATGGCCTTGCCCTCCTCGCCCCGGGAGACCGGCACATGGAAGTCCAGTGGGTGCGCGACCATTACCGGGTACGCCTGCATTCCGGCCCCATGGTCGAACATCAACGCCCTTCCGTGGATGTTTTATTCCAGTCCCTCGCCCGTTGCGCCGGGCCGCACATCGTCGCGGCGTTGCTCACCGGCATGGGGAGAGACGGCGCGGCGGGCATGAAGCAACTGCACGACCTCCAGGCCTACACCATCGCCCAGGATGCCGACAGCAGCGTGGTTTACGGCATGGCCCGCAAAGCCGTCGAACTACACGCCATCCATGCGATTGTCCCGCTCGAAAATATTGCCAGCGAAATTATCAAAGCCCTGGAAATCCACCACAAGCAGACCCGCTCCATCAACTACGCAAAAGCATAATCCAACCATCAAGAAACGACGCCCATGAACGACCCAAATGAACTTCGCGCCCGGTACGGCTTGCGTCCCCTGCCCCCCGGCGTGGGAAAAATCGCCGACCTCGTGAAAGAGAAGCAAAGCGCATCCATGGACCGGCTGACGAAAATCATCGGGGCCGATTCCATGATGACCCAGCGATTGGTGACCATGGCCTTTCCCAAAGTTGCCGCCCGTACCGGCGCCACCGTGCAGTCGGCGACTTCCCGCCTCGGCGTCAACCGCATCATCCTCGTCATCGTGGGCGATATCCTGAAGGAAGCCGTCACTGAGACGTTCGAAACGATGGTTTCCATCCCGCTACAAATGGACGACCTCACCGAGATGCCGATTTCACCGCCGGGACAGCTCACCGGCTCGGTGAAATTTACCGGAAAGGCCCATGGTCAAGTCACCCTCGGATTTTCGCGCAACCTGACCACCCTGGTTGCCACGCGTTTGACGGGAGGAAATCTGGATGACGAGTACCCGGAGGAAATCCTGCGCGATGCCATCGGAGAAATCGTGAATATCGTGACCGGCAATTTACAATCGAGGCTGCAGGACGCCGGGCTTCCGTCGGAAGTCAGCGTTCCCGAAGTGACGCGTCCGTCGGGCTTCCCGAACGATACGATACCGGGTGGAAGCAGCGAGCGCTTCTTTTTTCACCAGGGCAGCAACAACCTGACGGTCAATCTGAGCATCGCGCCGTTTCCGTCCTAAGATCCACATTCGTATTAACTTCGACTGAGAAATATAACCGGGAAAGACCCTTTCTCGCGGCTAAAGAATTCATGACTCATGCCGAAGAACAAAATAGGCGAAGGCATTCCAACCGATGAGCTACAAGATTCTAACCGTCGATGACAGCAAGATGGTGCGATTTATTATCGCCAAGGCTTTCCAACCCTATGGTTGCGAGGTCTACGAAGCTGGTAATGGCGCGGACGCTCTTGCCACAGCGGAGGCGCTCCTTCCCGACCTCATCTTTCTCGACATCACCATGGCCGACATGAGCGGCCTCGTCGTTCTCGAAAAACTCCGGCAAATTGAATCTCTGCAGGTCACGCCGGTTATCATGCTGACGGCGGAATCGGGAAATAATTCCATCGAACGCGCCGCGCGCTTGAACGTATCCGGCTACATTTCCAAACCGTTCAAAGGTGAACAACTTTTGAACCTGGCCGGGCAGATTCTCAACTTGCAACCCGCCACCACGACCTGACGATTTTATGGCCGCACTTTTATTGAACGAACCTGCGGCCGGCAAGGCTGCCGGGAAATACCTGACGTTCATCCTGGGCGGCGGCGCCTTTGGAATTCCCATCCTCAAGGTGCGGGAAATCATCCGTCTGGTCGAAATCACTCCCATTCCGCGAATGCCCGAATATGTGCGCGGCGTCATCAACCTTCGCGGCAAAATCGTCCCCGTCATCGATCTCCGGATGAAGTTCGGCCTACCGACGACCGCCACCACGAATCGCAGCTGCATCATCGTCACCCTGGTCACCATCGCCTCCACCACCAAACTCATGGGCTTGATTGTCGATGCGCTCGAGGAGGTCGATCAGATCAATCAGGAAGACATCGAGCCTGCGCCCGATTTCGGCAAAAGCGCGTCGACCGGCTACATCCAAAACATGGCCAAAAGCAAGGGCCGGATGAAGGCCCTGCTGAACATCGACGAAATTGTCCAGGATGATCACGCCATGCTGCCGTTGCCTTCCAGTCTGAGCGAAACGGCGAAACCCAGCAGGTGACGGCATGAGCACGTTTTGCGAGGAGCAGATCGGCGAGATTCCCCTGGAACTCAAAGCCGACTTGGATGCCGACCTGGTGAATGAGTTCATCAGCGACGCGCGTGATCAGCTCGAAAACATCGAACAAGGCACGCTGGCTCTCGAAAAAAACGCCCGGGACCAGGAGGTCATCCACAGCCTCTTTCGCGCTTTCCATACTTTAAAGGGCAATGCCGGTTTCCTCGATTTGATCACGGTCAGTCGACTGGCCCACATGCTGGAATCCCTGCTCGACGGAGCAAGAGAAAACCGCCTGCAGATTAATTCGGTGATCATCGAAATCATCCTCAAGAGCCGGGATACGCTTCAGCAGTTTGTCGATGAAATCGAAGCCCAGAACTCGGGGAAAAAACCGCGCCAAGTCATGCACATACCGACGGCCGCGCTCAAAGCCTCGATGCGCTACATTTTGAGCGGCGATCCCGTTCCTGGCGAAAAGGCCGTGCAAAAAAGCGGCCCGGAGACTTCTCCTGCAGAAGCAAACAAAAGCGCCGCGCCGGCACTGAACCGCCACGAGGCGATGTCAGATGACCCGGCCTCCATGAACGACGCCCAGGCCCATTTGGTGAAGGTGGCCGCTTCCAAATTAGACGGGCTGGTGGATCTCGCGGGCGAACTACTCATCGCCCAGTCACTGATCGTCCAGAATGTCTCTTCGCCCAACGTCAACCGCCACGTTTTATCGCGCAACCTCGACCAGCTTAACCGCATCAGCAAGGAATTGCAGCGCACCGCCATGGCCATGCGCATGGTGCCGATTCGCGCCACGCTCCAAAAAATGCACCGCCTCGTCCGCGACATTGCCGCGAAGCAAAAGAAAAACGTTCAATTGATTTTGGAAGGCGAAGATACCGAGGTTGACCGGATCATTGTCGAAAAAATCGCCGATCCCCTCATGCACATGGTCTGCAATGCCATCGATCATGCCATTGAGCTACCCGATCGTCGCGCCGCCGCAGGCAAGCATCCCACCGGAACAATCCGTATCCGGGCCTATCACCGCAGCGGCAACATCATCATCGAGGTTGAGGATGACGGCGTGGGACTCGACCGCGAACGCATTTTGGAGAAGGCCGTTTCGAATGGCCTGCTCAAACCGGGAGCGAAGCCCGACGAGAAGGAACTGCTCAGCCTGATCCTTCAACCCGGGTTCTCAACCGCCGCAGTCGTGACCAATATTTCAGGTCGTGGCGTTGGCATGGACGTGGTGCAAAAGAACATCGCCAAGCTCCGGGGCAAGATCGATATCAAATCGACGCCGGGTCACGGGACCACCTTCACCCTCCGGTTACCGCTGACTCTCGCCATCATCGATGGCCTCATCATCAGGGTCGGGGGGCAGCGCTACATTCTACCAACGATCGCCGTGCGGGAATCCTTTCACCCAAAATCGTGCAAAATCAATTCGCTTCCCAGGGGAGTCGAAATCGTCGAGATGCGCAAGGAACTCATCCCGCTGCTGCGATTGCGCGAGCATTTTCGAATAAAGAACAGCGCCGATTATACGGGTGCCGGCATCATGGTCGTCATCGAGACCGAGGGAAAGAAACGTTGCCTGCTCGCCGATGAACTTGTCGGCAAACAGGAGGTGGTCATCAAGAATCTCGGGGAAGTTTTCCAAACCGACCCGATGGTATCCGGGGGGGCCATCCTGGGCGATGGCTGCGTGGGGCTCATCCTCGATGCTTCCGCGCTGGTTCATCTCGATACGGAGCCAAACGAACTCAAGCTCGCCATCTAAAATCTCAGGCAAATAAACCGGCGATGTATTATCGAGACAGGATTAAGGTTATCGCGTCGTAAGCCGATATACGGGTGGAGGATCATGAAACACTTGACCATTAAAAAGCAGATTATCCTGGGTTTATCCATCCTGATTCTGATCAATGTCATCGTCGGCTTGTTTACCACGATGGGCATTTCCAAGCTGAAGTCCTTCGTGCAAAATATCTCGGCCAACCAGTTGCGGGGCGTCTACGTCATCGGCCAGCTTCAATCGGAGGAAAATAAGACCTATGACCTCATGCTACACCATATCCTCGCCGAAACCAAAGAGGAGACCGGGAGCTACGACAATCAGTTGACCGAATCTGGCAATACGATCGACCAGTTGATTGCCGCCTACCAGCAAAACACCGAGTTCGAAGCAAAGGAAAAGGGAATGTTCGCCAAAGTGCTCGCCGCGCGCGATACCTTTAAGGCGACCTGGGGACCAGTCCGCGATTTGAGCCTCGATCTCAAGAACAAAGAAGCTTTCGCGTTGTTCAAGCAGCAGTGCGAACCAGCTTTCGAGAAGCTAAGAACAGCCCTTCAACAGGAAATTGACTATAACAAGGAGGTCGCCGATAACGCGACGAAGCAAAGCATCGTCATCACCGACAACACTTCGACGCTGATCAATGCCTCCATTGTGGTGATGCTTACGGCCTGCATCGCCATCGCCTATGTCATTGTGCGCAGCCTCAACCGGGTTTTGACCCATGTGGCGGACAGCCTGAGCGAAGGCGCGAACCAGATTGTCTCCGCGACGGGACAACTCGCCTCGGCGAGTCAATCCCTCGCCCAGGGGGCCAATGAACAAGCCGCCTCGCTCGAGGAAACGAGTTCCGCCCTCGAACAGATCGGCAGCATGACCAAACGCAACAGCGAAAGTGCCCAGGCCGCCCAGGCCCTTTCCACCGAGACCCGGGTCGCCGCCGAAACAGGCGCCAAGCGCACCGAGGAAATGCAGGCCGCGATGAAGTCGATCCTCCAGGCGAGCACCGAGATGGCCGTCGCCATCCACGGCATTACCAACGCCAGCAACAGTATTTCGAAGATCATCTCGACCATCGACGAAATTGCCTTCCAGACGAACATCCTCGCGCTTAACGCCGCCGTCGAAGCCGCGCGCGCAGGCGAGGCTGGCATGGGTTTCGCCGTCGTCGCCGAGGAAGTCCGCAGTCTGGCCAAACGCAGCGCCGATGCCGCCAAAGAAACGGCCGCGATGATCGAGGCTGCGGTCAAACAAAGTCAGGTGGGCGTCGAAGTCAATGGCAAGGTGACCTCGCGCATCGCGGAAGTGGTGCAGAAGGCCAATGGCGTCCGGGATAGTCTCGATAACATCGTGGCCAAGGCGCGCGAGGTCGATTCCGTCGTGGGGCAGATCACCGAGGCCTCCCGGGAACAGAATTCAGGCCTCGAACAGATCAATGATGCGATCAATCTTATGAATCAGGTCACCCAGGCGAATGCCGCCGGTTCGGAAGAAACGGCCAGCGCCTCGGAAGAATTGACTGCCCAGTCGATGGAGCTTCGCGCCGGGGTCGATGTCCTCTTCCAGCTCGTGAATGGCAAATCTTCCGCCAGCCCTGAGCCGACTCTGACGCCAAAATCGAATGGATCCGTCCGTCATTCGGCTCGGCCCCCGGTCAATTCCCTCGATCTCGAACCTCGCAAAAAATATGCCGTCTCCTCCTCCAGGTCCAATGGTTACGGCCATGAAAATGGAAATGGCCACGGTCACAACGGCAAAAAGATCGACGATTCCTTCTTCGACATGTGATCGTCCGATGCACTTAGTTAACGACAACATCGCGACCACCCATCCCTAATAATATTGATCTTTGGCGTCGACCGCGTTCACTAAAAGGCATTATGGGAATATTCGATCAGATTGTCGGTGGTCTTGAGGCAAAAGAAGGTCAACAGGCGGCTCTCTATGAGGAGGTGGCTGGCCTGGTTACCCAGGCGGGTGGCGTTAATGGTCTCATCCAGCAATTCCAGCAAAAAGGCCTCGATGGGATTATTTCGGGATGGGTCGGTTCTGGTGCCAATCCGACGATCACGGCGGAACAGATCATTCAGGTTTTGGGTCAGGATAAAATCACCGCCATAGCGGCCAAGGTGGGCCTCTCAGAACCACAAGTCGCCGAGGGCATCTCGAAGATTCTGCCGGTGATCGTCAATCACCTCACCCCGAATGGAACAGCTCCAGACCCCGTCGCCGGAGAATTGGAAGGCGCTTTGGGCGTATTGAAATCGAAACTTTTCAGTCCTTGATCCATTAAAACAACCACCATGGAAAATCTCCGCAATCGAATCGTCTCGCACGCCGAAAAAATCAAGAAACTCGAAGAGCTGGAAGCTGTTCTGGCCGGGGTTTTCAGCCAGGAGGCCCAAGCGGGGCGGGAAATGTTTGAGTTGCTGGTGCAAAGGACCATCAAACCGGCCTTCGACGAATTCAAGACCACGTTGAGGGAAATCGGGAGGGATGCGGTCATCATCACGAGTTTGTCGCACAATCCGATCCAGTCGATCGGGCTGACGCTTCTGGATCGTTACCTCAGTTTCGGTGCGGGCAAGACCATCAAACTGGTCAACCCGAAGGAGGATATTTCCAAACAAACGAACACCAAGTTTTACGAAGTCTATCGGTCCGAAGATTTGATCTTCATCCGGCAAAGGGCCGATCCGCTGCTTGCCCCGATCAGCACCCAGGTGCCCCATGAGGCCATTACGCCCTCGTTCCTGGAAAATGAGCTGGCCTCCTTTTTCGAGCGGGCATATCCCGCCGCGGCCTAGGGAATGTTTCAGTGTTTTTGCGACGCTGATTTAAGAATCACGACGGATCGGGCGGCAACTCGATAGCTCAAACCTGGCAGGGAAGGCTCGGAGCCGGGTTCCGCGAAGTCGTGCGGACTGCTCAACGAAGTATCAGCGACCCGCAACCAGACGCGCGGCTCGCCTTCCTGGATCTCGAACACGCGTTCTTTCCAGTGGGCGTTGATCATGATGTAGAGGTCGTCATCACCGACCGAAGCGCCATGGAGGCAGTAGGCGAAGGAGTGGGATTTGGGCCCAATATCGACCAGACCGTCCGGCCCGTACCAGCTCACATCATGGCGCCAATAGGTGGGACGTCCGATCGAGGGATGCGCCTTGCGAAACGCAATCATGAGCTTGAAGAAACGGAAGAAGTCGCGGTTCTGTTCGAGCCGGTTCCAATCGATCCAGGTTTGGATGTTGTCCTGGTTGTAGGCGTTATTGTTGCCGTGCAGCGTATGCAGAAATTCGTCGCCAGCGACGATCATTGGCGTGCCCTGCGCGAGGAGAAGCATCGCGCAGAAATTCCTGACTTGTTTTCGGCGCAGGGCCAGGACCTCTGCGGGCACGTCCTCGTCCCCCTCATGGCCGCAATTCCAGCTCAGGTTATAATCGCTGCCATCGGTGTTGGCATGTCCGTTGGCTTCGTTGTGCTTTTCATTGTAGGAGACCAGGTCGTGCAGGCAAAACCCGTCGTGGGCGGTGATGAAGTTGATGCTCTGGTGCGGGCGATAAGTCTGCTGGAGATGATCGGGGAAGAGATCGTCGCTGCCATAGAGCCGTTGCATGGCCGCTCCCACTTTTCCTGCGTCACCCTTGACGAAAGCGCGGATGTCGTCGCGAAACTGTCCGTTCCATTGCGTCCAATCCATGCCCGGAAAAGCACGGCCGAGCTGATAGCTGCCAATATCCCAGGCCTCGGCGACGAGTCGCACCCCGAGCAAGCGGGCGAGATAACTGATTTCCATGATGAGCGGGGAATCGTTGACGTGGAAGGTGCCGTTGCTGGCCCGGGAAAAAATTGAGGCCAGATCAAAGCGAAAACCGTCCACGCCCATTTTACCGGCCCAAAAACGGAGGCTTTCCAGGACGAGCGCGCGCCCCGCCGGATGGCCGGTGCGGAGAGTGTTGCCGCAGCCGGTGTCATTGAGATAATGCTGCCGGTTGCGCGTGAGAAGATAATAGCTTCGATTATCGATGCCGCGAAAACTGTAGGTCGGCCCGCGTTCATCCCCCTCGCTGGTGTGATTGTAGACCACATCGAGCCAGACTTCGATTCCCGCGGCATGAAACGCCTTGACCATACTCCTAAATTCATCAAAGGCATCGCCCGCCGCGTATTGCCGGTGCGGAGAGAAAAAATTGAGGGTCATGTAACCCCAGTAGTTGCCTTCCTGCGGGTCGAATTGATGCACGGGCAGCAGTTCGACCGCGGTGATGCCGAGTTCCTGCAGATAGGGAATCTTTTCGATCAAGCCCGCGAAAGTACCGCGTTTGGAGGGAGTGACACCCGAATTCGGATGGGCCGTAAAGCCTTTGACATGCAGTTCGTAGACAATGGGGTCAAGGATGTGGGAGAGTTTGGCCAGGTCGCCGATGTTGCGCGTCTGGTTTGGCCTGAGGAGGACGCCAAGGGGAGCCACGCCATCGGTGGGACCCGGGAGCTCGCAGGCCCGGCGACTGAAGCCAGGTGGGAAAAAGACCTCCGGGGCATAGGGATCGAGCAGGATTTTTTGCTGGTCAAAATAATGGCCCTGCTTCGGGTCATAGGGGCCGTTGATCCGGTAGGCGTAAAGCGTCGCTCCGTTTAGCGCTTCAAGAGGAATGCGGCAGTGCCAGATATTGCCGCTTTTATGTTCCGGATGCTGAAACTCGAAGGAGAAAGCAGGCGTCAGGATGTCCTCCTGGCGGTAACAAAGCAGGGTCACATGCGTGGCACTTCTCGAAAAAAGCGCGAAGTTAAAAGCCTGCTCCGCCTCAATCCAAACCGCGCCGAATGGCCACTCGTCTCCGGCGGGAAAGTCTTTCAAGGTTTTCGGGAAAGGCATGGCGCTACCAGGTTGGACAGAACTAATCAAGATTCAAGCCATGCCATCACCTGTCCTGCGTACGAGCGGATGACGGAGTCGTGGCGGATTCGATTTTTCTGCTAAAGTGAGGAGAAGGATCGACAGCCATACCATCATGCCGCTCGGAGAAACCATCAAGCACTCCAACCTGAAACAACTGGCCCTGGCCTGGGCGCGGGAGCAGGGCATGCCACTGGCCGCACCCGAGGTCTCCTTTCCTCATCGTCAGTTCCGGGTCGATGTGGCCGCCTGTTGCCCGGCGCGAAAAGCGCCTTCCCGCATTCCCGCCCAAAAAATCAGCTCCGTCTTGAGGGTCGCGGCTGTCTTCGAGTGCAAGCAAGTCCGCAGTGATCTCATACGGGACAACAAGCGGCGCAATGCAACGGCCTCCCGTCTCAAGGCACTGGAAGGCAGACGGGTGGAACTGGAAGCCCTTTTGCAAGTCCACCTCCCCCATTTGGCGAACGGCGAAAGTCTCTTTCCCGAATTCGACAGCTACCGGTTCCGTGAATTCCAACACGCCGGTTATAAAAAATTGGTTAAACAGATCGCGGTCGCCAAAAAAGGACTCATCGATGGTACCAAATTCGACCGTCTTTTCACTTACCGCATGGCCAACCTCCATTATCTCGTCGTCGAGGAGAGAATGGTGGAGGCGCATGAAGCTCCCACCGGCTGGGGCCTTCTCGTTCGTGCCGGCGAAGCCCTGGAACTGGTGAGCCAACCCGCTTGGCAGGACATCCAGGTCGAGGAGCAACTTATCTTTCTCCAGCGAATTGCCGCTCGCAGGGTTGGCGATTATGAACGAGGTTAGCCATGATGAAAGAGTTCCTCTTCGATGCCGAGCTGTGGCTGCCACGCCCCCGTGATGAAATCTTCCCTTTTTTCAGCGAGGCCCGGAATCTCGAAGCGCTCACTCCCCCCTGGCTGAAGTTCGAAGTCCTCACCCCCGACCCCATTGTGATGAAACCCGGTACGCTCATTGATTATCGCATCAGAATTCATGGGATACCGATTCGCTGGCGGACGCAAATCACCGAATGGAACCCGCCGGAATACTTCGTCGATGTCCAACTTAGCGGCCCCTACAGCCTATGGCACCACCGGCATACTTTTATCGAGCGTGACGGCGGCACGCTCTGCCGCGATGATGTCCATTACCGTCCGCGCGGGGGCGCGCTGATGAACTGGCTCTTTGTCCGTCGCGATGTGGAACGAATCTTTCAATACCGCCAGCAGCGCCTCCTGGAGCTTTTCCCCAAGGAACCGTAAGATAACTTTCCCGGTGGCCCCTGCGCTTATCAAGGCTGGATGAGTTTATTTCGGATCGCGTAGCGAACGAGGTCGCTGGGCCGCGCGAGTTTGAGCTTTCGCATGGCGGTGGCACGATGGGTCTTGATCGTTTTGAAGCTGAGACCAAGGACGGTGGCCGCTTCCTTGTTACTTTTTCCCTCGGCCAGGAGTTGAACGACGTCGCGCTCACGACTGGTCAGCTTGGGCGATGCCGGTTTGGTGGACCGTTTAAGACCGGGATTCTTTTCCTTCTGAAGAACGCCGTGGGAATGGGATGTCAGATAAAACCGATGTTCTGCCGCAGCCTTGACCGCTTCCGCAAGATGCTTGACGGCGTCCACTTTGAGAATGAACGCCTTGGCTCCGGATTCCAGGGCATTTCGAGCCGCCGCCATGGAATCATCCCCGGAGAGAACGACAACCTCCGTCTCTTGAAAGTAACGGCGAATTTGCCCGGTCAAATCCAAACCATTCAGGCCCGGCAGACCAAGGTCAACGATGGCAACGTCGGGGCGGATCGATTCGACCAGCTTGAGCGCTTCCCGGCCATCGCCAGCCTGAGCGCAAATCTCACATCCAAGTTGCGCTTGCAAAACAGACGCAACCCCCAGACGGATGATTTCGTGATCATCCGCCAGCAAAACCCGGAGAGGTCCGTTCGGCCGCTGGTTCAAGACATGAGGTTAAATCCGGGGTCATCAGTTGCCAATCAAATTTGCCGGAAGGCAGAACTACACCCTTTCCACCAAAATAGTTGCATCCTGTCCCATCTGGCTCAAATGGAAGGAAGTCTGCCATGCTCCAATCATGAAATCGAAAACCCTCAGCTTCGAACTCACGCCGGTCCAAGTGTGGCTCGTAAAACTGCGCGCCCGAATCGCCCTCCGGAACCGCAACGCCGCCCGGCCCGGTCATCCCACCATCACCACCTGTATGCGGCCGCCAAACCCTGGGCTATGAAAACGATTCTCCTGATCGACGATAGTATCATGTTACGCATGACATTTGGCAAAGCGTTGCGCGAAGCCGGTTATAATGTGATCGAAGCTGATTCCGGCGTAAAGGGCCTTGCCCTGGCCCGGCAACATCTCCCCGACCTCATTTTAAGCGATGTGCAAATGCCGGGCGGCGACGGCTCCAGCCTCCTTCGCGAGATTAGAAAGGATCCGGAACTCCGGGCTCGACAGGTGGTGCTGATGACCGGAAAGCCCGAGCTAATGACCCCGCGCAAGGGGATGGAGGAGGGGGCCGACGATTTCCTGCTCAAACCGGTGACCCTCGATATTTTGCTGAGTTGTATCGAAACACGGTTCCGTCGCGCTTCCATCAACTGGAGGGTGGAGGATGAGATGCTGGCCCAAATGCGATCCCTGGTCCCGGCTCAGCTTCCCCATGAGTTCTTCACTCCCCTGGCCGGGATTATCGGGCTCGTGGAAATTCTTCGATCAGGAAATGCTCCGCTGACAACGGAAGAACTCGCCGATATCTATGACGACATTTACTTGTCGGCGCTTCGGCTGCATCGCACCCAGCGAAATTATCTTCTGCTGCTTGATCTCAAAAACGCTTCGCCCGAGGATTTGATGGGTTCTCTATCCCCGCGCCAGGTGGAGGAGAGCATCGATATCGGAGTCGGGGAAGCGTTGCGACTGAATAAACGGAAGGAGGATTTGACCGTTGCCCTAAGTCCCTGCTCGATGGCGGTCAAACCGGGTGACCTCAGCCTGCTCGTGGAGGAACTCCTGGATAATGCGTTCAAGTTTTCCCGTCAGGGCACACCGGTTAATCTGGAACTTAATGCGGAAGGCCAGCTAACCATTTCCGATCAGGGGCGTGGCATGACGCCGGAAGAGATCAAGCAGATCGGCGCCTTCCGACAATTTGACCGCGAAGAAAGCGTTCAGCAGGGATTGGGACTCGGGCTTGTTCTGGTTCAGAAGATCGTTGATCTCTGTCAGGCCGAATTTAATATGTACAGCCAATTTGGCCTAGGCACTGTCGCGCGGGTATCCTTACCCGTGAAGGAATCGAACGATTTGCCAATGCTCGCCATGTCGTCGGCAGAGCATTGAGTATATTTAGACGAGCGGTACAAGCATTGTAATACCGGCCTGGAGCAGAATTATCTGTTGATTTACGATCCTGCGACCGACCCAGGGCGGAAGATGCTTTCAAGGTAGCTGCCGGCATTCGCGCGGTCATTGCTGGCATCAGGGACGAATTCTCCTGGAGCAGCCATGCGAATATCCGGCAAAAAAACTCTGTTCCAGGTCGTCGTGGCCCCGCTCGACGATGAACGTCCCGGCAGAGTTGTGGTCATGTCCGGGCGCCGGGAGTCAGGCCTCGATGATGCCGTTGCGCACCGCGTAGCGAACAAGATCCGCGAAGCTTTTTAACTGCAGCTTGCGCATGATGGCGGCACGTTTATTTTCCACCCCTCGAACGCTGAGGCGCTGCTTCTTCGCCACGCTTTCATTGCTGTGTCCTTCGGCGAGCAGACGCACCATGGCTTGCTCCCCGGCGGAAAGTCTTTCCCCGGCCTCATCCCCGTTGCGTTCGGAGGGGATTTTCTGCTGAGAAAAGCGGGCGAAGATGACCGCGGACGCTTTGTCCGTAAAAAAGGGCTTGTGCTCCGCCAGGCTTTTCAGTGCATCGATCAGGAACTTTCCCGCGTCCGTTTTCAGGATAAAGCTTTTTGCGCCGCTGGCGAACGCCTCGCGAATCAGTTCGTCGGACTCGGCGCTGCCGGTAAAAAGCATCACCTCGCAATCCGGAAGGTTTTTTTTAATCCGGCGCGTCACCTCCAGGCCATCGAACCCGGGAAGTTTGAAATCGGCCACGACAATGTCGGGACGCAGGCGGATGGCTTCGTTGACGGCTTCGGGTCCCGTTTTCGCCAAACCACAGACCTTCCAGGTTGGCTCGCGCTCGATCAAAACACTCAGGCCTTGCCGGATAAGGTCATGATCGTCCGCCAGGAGAATCCGCAGCCGCTTCATCATCTGCCTCCTACTCAAGCAAATTCCCGCGCGAAAGTCAGGAATGAAAAAAAGTCGTCGTTCAAACGCTCCCGACCGGGTTGAAAATTTTAACTCGTGGTTCCCTGAAAATCATCCCTTTGGGACTTCGTCCAGTATCACAAGCAAAGTCTTGAGCAGGATTTCCGCGGAATAAGGTTTTGCCAGGAAGTGTTTGACCGCCGACTTTTTCGTTACCTCCCCATTCGTGGTAAGACCGCTGGCCGCGATGATTTTGATGGCAGGATTGATTCGCGTGAGGGCCCGAATGGTCGCCTCGCCATCCATGAGAGGCATCGACATATCGGTCAGGACCACGGCGATTTCGTTTTTGTGTTCTGCATAAAGGGCCACGGCTTCGGTTCCGTCAGCGGCAGTCAACACCCGATAACCAAAGGTCTGCAACGTCTGGTTGGTAATCGTACGAATCGACGCTTCGTCATCGACCACCAAAATGGTCTCACCGTTGCCGCGTGGAAAATTGACCCTGACAGAGTGATCGTCCCGACCCTCTGCGGCAATTACCGCGGCGGGCAGGCAAACGGTGAACGACGTTCCCTTGCCGGGCTCGCTGTGGACATTAATGGTTCCGCCGTGGCTCTTGACAATGGCCATGACGGTCGAAAGACCAAGGCCGGTTCCCTGTGTGAGTTCTTTGGTCGTGAAGAAGGGCTCGAAAATCTTATCGATGAACTTTAAAGGTATGCCCGTTCCCGAGTCAGTTACGGTCACCCGAACGTAACGCCCCGATTTAGCCTGAGGGTTTATGGCGGTGTCATGCTCATCGGGCCCGGAGTTTTCGATCGAGATGGTTAAATTGCCGCCTGCCGGCATGGCGTCGCGGGCATTGACGCAAAGATTCAGAAGGATCTGATGTACCTGCGTGGGGTCGCCCAAAATCGACCACGAATCCTCGGGAACGTGGAAATGCAACCGAACATTTTTCGGGAAGGTGTCCTTGATAAGGGTTTCAAGCTCTTTCAAAAGACGCCTCGGCTTGATTTCAATGCGCTGGCCTTCCAGCCCCCGGGCAAACGAGAGAACCTGCCGCACGATATCGGCCCCACGTCGGGCACTAACCTCAATGGTTTCGAGGACTTTGCAGGCCTGAGGATCAGTCGCAGTGAGCTTGAGGATGTCAATGGACATCATGATGGGAGCCAGGATGTTATTGAGGTCATGCGCGATGCCGCCCGCCAGGGTGCCGACGCTTTCCATGCGCTGCGCGCGGAGGAATTGGGCTTCGAGTTTCTTTTTCTCCGTGATATCGGTGTTGATCGCCAGCACCGACTTGGGATTGCCCTCGCGGTCCCGAATGAGGGTCCAGCGGGCCTCGATGATAATCTCACGATGGTCCTTGGTCGTATGCTGTAGTTCTCCGTGCCATTCGCCCCGGCGGATGGTCAGCCCGTTGACCTCTTCAAATTTTTTCCGGTCAGGATAGTAAAGATCGGTGACGTTCTGGCCCAAGGCTTCCGCACGGGTCCAGCCGTAGAGGCGCTCGGCACCCTTGTTCCAAAACAGAAGAACTCCATCGACGTCCCGGACGAGGATCGCGTCCTGCGCCTTATCCAGTAGCGCCGCCTGTTCCGTGATTTGTGCCGTGGCCAGTTTCCGCTCGGTGATGTCGCGGATATTGCACTGAATCACATTTTTGTCACCGGCCTCGTACACATTACTCACAAACTCAACGGCAACACGACGGCCATCCCTCGTTTCCAGGGGCAGGTCCTCATAGCGCACGTAGCCGTTTTTCTGGAGGCGCTCCAGCATCGCCTGGTTGTCCTCGATATCCTTGAACGGACTTAGCTCGCCGACGGTTTTACCGACCATTTCATCGTGGGAAAAACCGAGGAGGGTGACGAGGAAGGGGTTCACATCATCGATGCGCCCGGTGGCAACGTCCAAAATGAGGATGCCATCCTGCGCCGCCTCAAAGAGCCGGCGATAACTGAGTTCCGACGCCCGGAGAGCCTGTTCCGTTCGCGCGCCGTTTCCATTGCCGTTCAGTTTACTCATGGTTCGGTTTAAGTTCGGTCCAGCACGGTCCGCATGACCTTCAACAATGTCCCGGCCGTATAGGGCTTGGTCAGGAAGTGTTTGACCGTAATGCCGGAAACCTTGGCCATATCGCCATTCGCATTGAGCCCGCTCGTGGCGATGATTTTGACCTCCGGATTGATTTTGGTCAGGGCGCGGATGACGGCAGCTCCATCCATGAAAGGCATCGACATATCCGTGACGACGACGGCGATTTCGTTCTTGTGCTCGGCGAAAACAGCCACCGCCTCCGCACCATCGGTCGCCGTCAAAACCCGGTAATCAAAAGCCTGCAACGTCTTGCCCGTGATGGTGAGGATGGAGGCTTCATCATCGATCACCAAAACCATTTCGCCTTTTCCCCGCGGCACGCTGATTTGCTGGCCCAGCAGTTGCCGCGCGGCGGGGGAGAGTTCCATCGCGGGCAGGTAGACTTTGAACGTCGTGCCTTTGCCGGTTTCGCTGTAAACATTGATGATTCCACCATGGCTCTTGACAATGGCCATGACCGTGGAGAGGCCCAGCCCCGTGCCCTCATTGATTTCCTTGGTCGTGAAAAAGGGCTCAAAAATCTTGTCCAAAATACCCTGCGGAATTCCTGTTCCTGAATCGGTTACATTGACATTGACGTAACGTCCGGCTTTGGCCTGCAGATTCATCGCGGCGTACTGCTCATCGAGCTCGCAATTTTCAACGCCGACCGTCAGGGTGCCACCATTTGGCATCGCATCCCGGGCATTCACGCAAAGGTTGAGGAGGATCTGGTGCACCTGCGTGGGATCGCCCAAAATCATCCACGCATCATCAGAGATCGAGAACTGCAATCGAATATTTTTCGGGAACGTGTTTTTGATGATGCTTTCGAGGTCCTTCAGGAGGCGTTTAGGCTGGATTTCAATCCTTTCACCTTCCACTCCACGGGCGAAGGAAAGGACTTGCTTCACGATATCCGCGCCCCGTTTTGCGCTGACCTCGATCGTTTCCAGAAAATCCAGGGACTCAGGATCGCGGGCCGTTTGCTTGAGGAGCTCGATCGACATCAGGATGGGCGCCAGGATGTTATTGAGGTCATGGGCAACACCTCCGGCCAACGTGCCGATGCTCTCCATCCTCTGCGTGCGCAGGAATTGGCTTTCAATCTTTTTCTTCTCCGTGACGTCGGTATTGATCGCCAGGACCGATTTGGGATGCCCCTCGTTATCGCGAATGAGCGTCCAACGCGCCTCAATCGTAATCTCATGCTTATCCTTCGTGAGGTGCTTGAGCTCTCCGGACCATTTCCCATGGTTGATGGTCAGGGCGTTGGCCTCCGCAAAGCGTTGCGGATCGCGGAAAAGCAATTTGCTCACATTAAGTCCCAGCACTTCCTGGCGCGTCCAACCATACATGCGCTCGGCTCCCTTGTTCCAAAAAATGGCTTTCCCTTCGAGGTCCCGGACAATGATCGCATCCTGCGCCTCATCGAGCAGCGCGGCCTGTTCCGCAATTTGTTCCGCCGCACACTTGCGTTCGGTGAGATCGACCATGAAGGCGACGCCTTCCTCGGGGTTGTCTTCAAAATTCGCTCCACCGATGAGGACAGAGACGCGCATTCCATCCTTTCGAATGAATTCCTTTTCATAAGGGTCGCAGGCTCCCGTCGCGGCTATTTCTTTCATGGCCCGGCGATCAAGCTCAGCGTATTCCGGCGCGGTGATGGACGTCCAAATAAGCGACCCGGCCTCCATCTCTTCACGAGTATAATCAATGAGGTGCAGGAAGGCGTCGTTGGCACCGGTGATCTGCCCCTGGGTATTCCAGAACATGATGCTCTGGGCGTTGGAATCAACCAACCGGCGGAAGCGGGCCTCGTTCGTTTTCCGGTCAGTGATGTCGCGAATCATCGCCAACACATTTCCATCGGGCATCACGGTTGAGAAGGCATCCACTTCTAAAAACGAACCGTCCTTGCGCCGGAATCTCCACTCGCGGTGATGATCGGTTTTGGCCCGTATCGTACTCAATGCCGGCGCTATACGTTCGAAATCCACTTCGGCCACGATGTCCGTAACGGCCAACCCGACCAGTTCCTCACGCGTGTACCCCAGCATCCGGCAGATGCTCACATTGGCATCGATATAGATGTTTTCGGGGCTGACGATGAGAATGCCGTCCGGCGCATAATCGAACAGCGCGCGGTAGCGCTCCTCTGTCTCCCGCCTCACGTTCTCTTCCCGCTCGCGCTCGGTAATGTCGGTGGCAATGCCGGTCAGGTGCGTCAGTTCGCCTTCAGCGTTGAGGACTTGAAAACCCCGGTCGTGAATCCAGCGGACGCTGCCATCGGGACGCACGATTCGATACTCGATACTCACACTCGGCATGTTTTGCTTGAGTCTGGCCACGACCACCCCGACGCGTTCCCGGTCCTCCGGGAGAACGGCCTCGAACCATGTCTCGGGATTGGCGTAAAGGCTTTCCGCCGAGCGGCCCCAAATCGATTCACAGGCGGGACTAAGGTATTGCAATTTCTGAAAATCAGGCGAAGCGATCCAGAAAACATCGGAGATATTTTCCGCCAAAAGGCGGAACTTGCTTTCACTTTCGACTAATTCGTTTTCCATTCGCCGTCGCTCGGTGATGTCCCGGATATTGCATTGAACGAGGAGATTATCGTCCATGTGGTACGCGTTACTCATGAACTCGACCTGAATTTGCCGGCCATCCTTCGTTTCCAGGGACAGATTTTCGTTCTGAATGCGACCCGACTGAACCAAATTCGTAAAAGTGATTTTGGACGCGGCGCTTCCTTTGAACGATGCCAACTCCCAAAGCTTCAGGCCCACTATTTCCTCCTGCGAATAGCCGAGCAAATCTTTCATAAACGGATTCGCGTCCACCACCCGCCCGGTCATGGCGTCGAGTACGACGATGCCGTCCTGGGCGGTTTCAAAGAGCCGCCTGTATCTGACCTCGGACGCGCGAATTCCCTCAATCCGTCGCGTTTCCGCTTCTTCCGTTCGCGTATCGGCCTCGACGACTCGCACCTCCGCCTGTTCGGTCCTGGCGATAGCCTTAAGGGTGCTCTCCTGGGCCCGGTCGGTCGTGGCGTTGGCTTCCTCTATTCTCAGGTCCGCGGTGAGTTGTAATCTTTGCGAACGCAACAGGAAGAGTGTCAGGCTCACAATGAGGGCGATTTCCACCGTCACCAACCCGATCATCTCATTTCTTTCCGACGTGACCCTTGAGGCGAATGTATTTTCACGCTCGGCCAGCAATCGGTCCTCTTCCGCCGTCATCGCGTCCATCTGGGCACGGATTTCGTCGTTCACCCGCTTCCCCTCGCCATCCCTGAACATTTCGATGGTCTCTGGAGTTTTCTCTTGCTGGGCCAGTGACAACGCCTGAGCGGCCATCGAGAGTTTTTCCGCGATCAGCTTCTGCAAATTCGCGACCGCCGCAACTTGCTTTGGATTGTCCTCGATAAGTTGGGCCAGCTTGGCGCTTTGTGTCGGAATTTCCTTTAGCGCGTTTTCATAGATGGGCAGGTAACTTGCATCCCCGGTCAATAAATAACCTCGGCCACCCACCCCGATGTCCCTGACCAATGAACCGAGGTGTTCGACTTGATCCTTCACCTCCACGGTGTGTAAAACCCACTTGGCATCCAGGTCGCGGGTGTGTTGGCTCATGATAGCCAGAAAGAACAAAACGAACGTGAAAACCAACGGGACCCACAGGGCAAATAGCGTCACCCGATGATTACCGTTGATCCCTATTCTCCTTGGCACTTCAACGAGCTGCCTTTGCGCTTCCGCCCGCGCGATCCGGGCTTCGAGATCAGACACATGCGCGTCTTGATTTTGCTTCGCCGTGAGAACGGGCTCGCGTTTTGCATGTTTGCCCGAAGCCCCGTTTGGCGACGAATGGCCCCCGGTCAATAATGGATCCTTGCCATTCACTCTTGATAGCATAAGCATCCATGCCCGCTCCTCGTATGGGGTGTTCACCCCATAGGCGTCAACTCGATACGATCTTATTTTGTGATCGCCCCTGAAGCTTGAGAACCCTCTTAACCTGAGTATCCCCATGCCTGAAACGATCGGTAAATCGCGCAATCGCCGGACCATCAGCGGTGTCTTTGCCACCCGGGAAAATGCCGACAAAGCCATCGCAGCCTTTCTCCAGGCGGGAGTGGTGGAAAAGGATATTCACGTCATCGTCTCGATTAACGACACGGTCCGCGCGGGACGACTGCGGGTTGATGTGCATCACGTTAAAAATCCCGCTTCCATTATCGAAATCTTCGATACTCACAAAGCTCAATACAACCTTGATGGCTCACGCAATCTTCGCCAGGATGTTGTCGGCTTGACCGTTGGCATGGCGGCGGGCGCGACCTCGGGAGGTGTTACGGGGACCTTGATGGCCGGTCCACTGGGTAGCGCCGTCGGAGCAGCCACCGGTGCGGTGGTTGGCGGCGGCTTGGGATCGGTCATCGGCAAGGCCAAGGAACATCTCAAATAGAGAGCTTACAGGCGTGCACCCTCGAGCGCACTTTACCCTGCGCCCGCTAGCCCACAATCACCGCACTGGCCGCACCATACTCCGCGGTGTGGGACAGGCTGACGTGGATCGCCTGCACGCCCCGCGTTTTGGCGAAGGCCTCGGCTTTCCCGTGCAACTGCACACGCGGTGCACCACTCGCCTCGCGGACAATTTCCATGTCGCGCCAGCCAAGTTCGCGCCCGATACCCGTGCCGAAGGCTTTGCTGATCGCCTCCTTCGCCGCGAACCTTGCCGCCAAATGAAGATGCGGAAATTTCATGCTATTGGCGTAAGTCACTTCGCCATCGAGAAAAACGCGCTGCAAAAAACGGTCACCAAAGCGTTCGATCGATTCCGCAATCCGCTTCGTTTCGACGATATCCATGCCGACGCCAAGAATCTTCATGACGACTTGACCGAGGTTTCCACCGGCGCTTCCACTTGCAGTGCGAGCTTCTGACAAGCGCGCAAATCGAGCTTGCCCGTGGCCATGATCGGAATCGATTCGACCTGCTTGACCACTTTGGGAATCCAGAGGTTGGGTAACCCCAGCGCGGCCAGACGTTTGCGCAACTCGGCCTGCTCCACGGGCACCGTCACCAGCGCGACGATGCTCTCGCCCCGCCTTTCATCCGGCAGGCCGACCACCGCGACCGCGGGACCCTCTCCGTGCGCCGGATGCAAATCGAGCGCCTCGACTATTTTCTGCTCCACCGTCAGGTGCGGCACCATCTCACCCGCGATCTTCGAGAAGCGGCTCATCCGTCCCTCGATGAAAAGAAATCCATCCTCGTCGAAGCGGCCCATGTCGCCGGTCTTGTACCAGCCTTCCTTCAGCACGGCGGTCGTCTGGTCGGTCTCCTTGTAATAGCCGTCGAAGATGTTCGCTCCGCGCAGCCAGAGCATTCCGGTCTGAAAGAGCGTCAACTCCTCATTGGTTTCCGGGTCGCGGATGCTCGCCGTCAATCCCGGCACCATGCGCCCGACGCTGCCGATCCTGCGTCCCAGCACGCCGTCCGGATTCATCTTCGAGGGCGGCTCATCGAAGAGATTCACCGCGACCACCGGCGACGCCTCCGTCATGCCATAACCTTCGCTGACCTGGATGCCGAACTTCGCCTCGAACTCCCGCAGAAGATCGAGCGGTAATTTCTCCGCGCCGGTAACGACCATTTTCAGCGAGCGAAGCTGTTCCGGTTTCGCTTTGCGCAGAAACGCGCGCAGGAATGTCGGCGTGGTGATGAGCAGTTGCAGTTTGTGCCGCTCAATCGTCTCGACCAGCTTTTGGGCGTCGAGCGGATTCGGGTAGGTGACGACGCGTGGACCACCGAGGAGCGGCCACCAGAATGTCACCGTGAAACCAAAGCTGTGAAAGACGGGCAGTGAACCCAGGATCGATTCGAGATGGATTTGTCCGAGAATCGCGCCGATTTGCGCGGTATTGGCCAGAATGTTGCGGTGAGTCAGCACCACCGCCTTGGGATCGCCCGCGCTGCCGCTGGTGAAGAGAAGGGCGGCCTCCTCGCCATCACCGCGCGTCGGCAAATCGAGCCACCTCCGCAGAAGGGGCAGCGGGGCCAGCCACGCCAGCGTTCCCCAGCGCTTCAGGAGAGCGGGAGAGAATCCCTTGCAGAGCGCGCCGATATCGATCCGGTTTTCCAGCCAGGGAAAATCCTTCACCTGCTCGACGACAGCAGGCGCGGTGATCAGGCGCTGAATGGCCGCGCGGGCGATGGCCGCTTCATTGGCCGCGCGACCGGCGCTGAAGTTGAGGTTAACCGGAATTTTGCCCGCCAGCAGGACGCCGAGGTTGGCGATGGTCGCGCCGAGCCCCGGCGGCAGCACGATGCCGATCCGCTTTTCCGGCACGTTTTTCCTCAGCCACAAAGAGAGGACGATTCCGACGGTGAGCAACTCGCCTCCCGACAACGCCCGGTTTCCCGCATGGGCGTCGATGAGCACGGTGGAGAAAAATTTCTTCCGCAAACCGCGCAGCGCCTCGTAAGCCAGTGCGACCGCAATTCGGGCCGCGCCTGGAAAGCCGCGGCCGATAAATCGTAAAGGGACCGGCGCACCACCTCCGGCTTGGCCGCGTCCGCACTGATCGGCGTCCCAAAAAAGAGAGAGACCCGCAGCGGAACAACGCGCGGCATTTTCCAGAAAAATTGGCCGCCGTAGTAAGAGAAAATCGATCCCCAGACATTCTCCAGCCAGACCGGAATCACCGGCACCCGCGCCTTGCGCGCGATCAATTCGTAACCGCGATTGAGCTTTTGCAGGGTCGCCGTGCGGGTGAGCGCACCCTCTGGAAACAGGCACACCACTTCGCCCCGCGCGAGCGCATTCACCGCCGTTTCGATGGCCGTCCGCGCGATTTTTGGACTGATCGGAATCGCCCCGAGCAGGCGCAGTCCCCAATGAAGAAAGCGGGCCCGGTAGATTTGGTCATAGACGAGAAAGCGGATCGGACGCGGGCAGGCCAGCTGCAAAATTACGGCATCGACATAGGAAATATGGTTCGGCAAAAGTAGAACGCCTCCCGTGGCCGGCATCGATTCGAGTCCCACCGGTGTCACCCGGTAAAAAGTGCGAGCCACCAGGCCGAGGGCCAGACGCAAAAGACCTTCCGGGGTCAAAAAGATGATATAAGCCGTCAGTGCTGCCGTCGGGATGGCATAAAGCAGAAGCTGGTGGCGCGGCGTGACGCTGAACTCGGCCGAGACGATGTATTGCATCAACACCGCCACGATGCCGAAAAGGTTATTGAAAAGAAGATTCGCGCTGAGGATGCGACCGCGCCGTTCCGGTTCGACCTGCTCCTGCAAATGCGCGTTGAGGGGCACGACAAAGAGCGCGCCAGCCAGTCCCATGGTAAAGAGGGCCGCCAGGAATAACGCGCTCTTGGGATTGGCTTCGCCCGCCAGCAGGGCGGAGCAGATCAAACCGCACGATCCAATCGGAATCAGCCCGATTTCCACCTGATGCGTGGTCATCCGCGTCACCAGAAAACTGCCGCAGATGATGCCCAGACCCAGTGTGGCCATGTAGAGGCCGGTGTGGGAGGCGGTGCCGACGTGGTTGGCGTGCAGCGAATCGGAAACCTCGAACAACGTGAGGTAAAGCGCGCCGGCCAGGCCGTAGAAATAAGTGATGCCGAGCACGCACAACCGGATGGTCTGCTTGCTCCAAACATCGCGCAATTGACCAAAATGCTCCCAGAGCAAACCGGCACGGAACGGCTGGTTGGTGTGCGCCGGAGTCCGCTTGATTTGATAACCTGCGATCAACGACGCTAAAGCCAGGACAAGCAGGACCGCCATCGTGACCATCGCCGCATCCCATGAATTGGTCATCCTGCCGAGGCAGAAATCGTAGAGTGCGCCACCGGCCAGGCCGCCGAGCAACATGCTGGCGATGGCCGTCACTTCGACGACACCCACCGCCGAGCTGATTTTCGTGGCCGTGACGATCTCCTTGATGATGCCCTGCTTGGCGGGCGAGAAAAAGGCGCATTGCACCCCCAGCAGGAACAAGCCAAAAACCGAGAACCCGAGGTTATGGAACCAAAGCGCCGCGCAGATCATCCCGATGATGACGAATTGCGCCCACAGGGTCATGACGATCACATTCCGCTTGGAAAAACGATCCGCGACCCAACCCGCGGTCGGGGAAAAAACGATAAAGGGCAGAATGATAATGGCCGCCAGGATGGTCTTGATCTGCTTGGCGATCATGACCGCGTATTCATGATGGTGCTGAAACAGGGTTGGAGGCAACAGTTCCGGGGCCACCGCCGCACCCAAAGTGATGAGCATCAGCTTGGCGGCATTGTCGTTCAGCAGGACCTGAACTTGCACCGCGATGAGGGACCAAAACGAACGCTTCATGGATGAAAGGCCGATTTTGTAGCCGCGCCCCCCTGATTCCAAGCTTCTATTTAGGGCGTGGATGCAAAATAAGGCAATTACCACCCGCCCGGTGGACGCAACGGCGGTTCACGTGCTATTCTATCGGGCTTGAGTAAACGAGATCACCTGCCCGAACCCGGTAAAATCCAGCTGCGCATGGTCTGGCGGCTGGTGCTATGCCTCTTCGGCCATCTCACGCTGCTCTTCGTTCTGGCCATTTACCTGGCTTACTCGCTCAACAGCGTCCGCCTCTACACACCGCTCGCCAATGCCGAAGAGGTCCAACTGGAAAGCCTCAACACTATCCCGGCACTCCTCGGCGCCATGGACGAGGCGCGCCGGGATTACCAGAAAAACGGCGATCCGCGCGACCTGACCCTTTACTCCCAAATGCGCGAATCCGTGGAGAGCAACTTCAAGCTTTTGAACACACCCGTGATCCTGCCCAGTGAGGAGGAAACCAAACGCCGCGAACTTGCCAAAAAATGGATTACCGAGATCGGCGACATCGGCATCACCCAGCCAAAAACCAAGGCCAGGACCCTTGTCGCGCTCAATGCAGCCAGCGGCGGGCTGCTGAACCAAATCCACGACGTCACGGAAAAAGTCCGCACCGAGGAGCAGGCCAAGCTGGACAGTTTGAGGGAGCAGGAAGCGAGTGAAGCCAATGGACGCGTGAGCTTGATGTGGATCCTCGTGCTCTCCGTCACCGTCTTCACCATCATCCTTCAATTGGCCATGGCCAACTCCATCATCGGCCCGATCCAAAGCCTCACGGCGGTCGTGCGCCGGTTGCAAAGAGGCGATTACACCGCCCGGGCCAAAATTCGTTCCGGCGACGAAATACAAAGCCTCGGCGACACCTTCAATGCCATGGCCGAAAATATCGTGCACACCCAGAAGGAACTTCGCGAAAAGAACGAGCGCCTTTCGCTCCAGCAGGAAGCGTTGCGGGACGCCAATGCGAGCCTCGAGATGCGGGTCAACCTGAAAACCAGGGAACTGGAGGACAAGAACCAGAAACTGAACGAGGCTGCGCGATTGAAGGATGAGTTCCTCGCCACCCTCAGCCATGAGCTGCGCACACCACTCACGCCCATCATCACCTGCACGCATCTGCTCACCGCCGACATGAAGCTTGGGCCCGAAGAAACAAAAAGCGTCCAGGTCATCGACCGGAACGCCCGCGCCCTTTCGCGCATGATCGACGAGCTGCTCGATCTATCCATCGTGACCAACCGCAAGCTGAGATTGGTCCGCGAGCGAACCGAAATGAATGAGTGGACCCATGCCACCATCGAGACCGTTCGCGGGGAATGGGAAAGAAAGGGGCTCACCGTCACGTTTATCCCCAGCGAGCAACCGGTTGAGTTGGAAATCGACCGGACGCGCCTGACGCAAGTCCTGACCAACCTGATGACCAATGCGATCAAATATACCGATCAACATGGAAGTATCACGGTGCGGCTTACCTCCCGGGAGGCTGATGGTGTGCGCATTGCCGTGACCGATACGGGGGCTGGGTTAAGCAAAAACGAGATCAGCAGGATTTTTGAAATGTTCCATCAATCCCGCACGCCGCATACACAAAGCGTCGGCGGCCTAGGCGTCGGCCTCACCGTCGCCCGTTCCCTGGCAGAGTTGCACGGCGGCGGGCTCCTGGCGGAAAGCGCCGGCCCCGGCAAGGGCGCGACCTTCACCCTCTGGCTGCCCCGCCTGTCCGACTCAAAGGCGGTCGATTTCTCCGTTCCCAGCCTGACCCCGCTGCCCGATGTGGTTGACCGCCGCCTCTTGCGCGGGCGTCGCATTCTCCTGGTGGAGGATTCCGACGATACCCGCGAGGCCCTCGAGCGCATCTTCCACCGGCGCGCCTGCGAAGTCACCTCTGCGGCGAGCGCGGAAGAAGCTCTGGACCTGGTCAAGCACACCCCGCCCGACATCATCATCTCCGACATCGGCCTGCCGGGCATCTCAGGCCTCGAATTCATGGTCCAAATTCGCCAACACCCCGAATGGCAGGACGTGATTGCCATTGCCCTAAGCGGCCTGGGCCGTGAGAAGGACATCCAAGGGGCGGAAGCTGCCGGTTTCGATGCCCATCTCCTCAAGCCGGTTGATATCGCCGTACTCGATCAAACGCTGGCCGATGCCCTCCAGAAAAGAATAAATAATAAATACAGTTAACCACCACTTAGCCAATAATTTATATTGAACGCCGCCAGTCAGGCTTTCGTCTCATGAGAAAGCCTTTTTCAATCTAAATGTCATAAACCTGCCACTTGAGTAGATTAGTTATTGATGCGCGTCATCCGACTCGGCATCTTCCTACTTCGCCACTTCGTGAAAACGCCCGCCACCAAACAAGCTGTCTCGACCTGGCCCGCCGCCGCACTCGTCGTCTCGAATATGATCGGCATTGGCGTCTTCACGAGCCTGGGCTTTCAAATCAAGGGCTTCTCGCATGATGGCGTTTCCGATCTTACCGGCAGCGTCTTCCCTCTCATCATGCTTTGGGTTGTCGGCGGCGTCCTTGCGCTCTGCGGCGCCCTCTGTTACGCGGAACTCGCCACCGCCCTGCCGCGGTCAGGCGGGGAATATAATTTCCTCTCGCGCATTTATCATCCGATGGTCGGCTTCTGCACCGGCCTCTGCTCCGCCACGATCGGCTTCGCCGCGCCCATTGCCGTCAGCGCCCTCGCTTTCGGGGAATATTTCTGCCGCGCCTTTCCATCCTTCGCGCATTTCGTGCCCAACAACACGGAACATGTGACCGCCTTTATTCTCATCTGCGTTGCCACGGCGGCCCACCTGCGCAGCCTTCGATTCACCGGGGCATTTCAAGCCGCCGCGACCGGAACGACGGTCTTGCTGATTATCGCCTTCATTATTTTCGGCTTTGGCGCGGGCCCGGCCCAGCCCATCACTTTTCTTCCTCATGCCGCCGATGCATCGCTCCCCGTCCTCAAGGCGTTCGCCGCATCCCTCATCTGGGTCATGTACTCCTACTCGGGGTGGAATGCCGCCTCCTACATCGTGGAGGAAGTGCGCAACCCGGCCAAGGCCCTCCCGCGCGCGCTCATTCTCGGCACCGGCTTCGTGATCCTGCTCTATGTCGCCGTCAACGCCGTTTTTCTTTACACGACCCCCCTGGCGGCCCTTTCTGATAAATTCGAGGTTGCGCATATCTCGGGAACCCAGATTTTCGGGACGGCCGGAGCGCGGATCACCAGCGGACTGATTTGCGTGGGACTGATTGCAAATGTCAGCGGCATGATGTGGGTCGGCTCCCGGGTCACCGAGGCGATCGGCGCCTCATATCCGGCATTGGGGCTTTTGGGCCGCACCAGCGAGACCCGCGTGCCTTACGTCGCCTTGATCTACCAGTTCATCATCGTGTTCTCGCTTCTCTTTTTTAAGCCCGACAACATCATCAACTACGTCGGATCGGTTCTTCTCTTTTGGTCTCTGCTGGCCGTGCTGGGGGTCATCGTCCTGCGCATCCGCGAGCCCCATCTTCCGCGTCCCTACCGTACCTGGGGTTACCCGGTCACCCCCGTCATTTTTGCCCTCATCACCGTCTCCTGTCTGGTGCAGAATTCCCAGCTTCACTTGCGCGAAACACTCATAGGCGCGGCCACCGTTCTGATCGGCATACCGATCTATCTCTGGGTGAGCCGCAATGTTCCCGTCGAGCAACTTCGCGGCGAAACGCTGCCGCAAAGCTCATCTTAACGTTCTCGCTGCTTTTTATGAACGCTCCTGTATCCGGTCCACGCCACTGCTTTACCCTCCATCACGCCTTGCTTTTTCTGGCGCTGAATCTAGCGCTTTCTTCCACGGCCCGGTGCGATGACGCCCCCGTGGCGGCTCCGATACCCGTGCCCTCACCGGCAAACCCCATCATGCCCGCGCTGGCGGCCACTCCCCTTTCCCCCGACCAGCTTAACCAAATCAACGCTTCCGCGCGTGGTTTGGCCGGTCTGAAAGCCAATGGCGACGCGGCCTCATGGGAATCGACCAAAGAATGGAGAGACTACCAGGAATGGGTTGACGGGAGCTGGGGTTACCTGAATCGCGTGCGCCTTGCCGCCATGCGCAACTGGGGCAACACGGAACTGGGTGGTTTGCGAGGGCAGACCAGCACCGTGTTCTACCCTTTCAGCGGCCCTGATGCGCTTTATGCCGACACCCTCTTTCCCAATTCCAAAGTCCTGCTCATGGCCGGACTCGAACCGGTCGGCACCGTGCCCAATTTGGAGAAACTTCAGCAGGACGGCAAACTCGCCCCCTACCTGGCCCAGTTGAAAACATCGCTCTTCACCATCCTGGCCGCGAGCTTCTTCAAGACAAAAGACATGAAGACCGACTTCAACAACCAGCTGATGGACGGACTCATGCCCGCGATGATCGTCTTTCTGGCGCGCGAGGGCTATACGATCAATAACGTGCAATACGTCGTGCTCGACCATGAGGGCGTCCTCCATCCGCATGGCGAAAAAACGGGCGCTCCCGGCGTCCAGATCACCTATGACGGCGACCGCACGCTGCTCTATTTTCAGACCGATCTCGGCAATGATGGCCTGAAATCCAATCCCGGTTACGTCACCCTGATGCATCGCCTGGCACCCGGCATCACCTATCTCAAAGCCGCATCCTATCTGCTTTACGACGACTACTTTTCCACCATCCGCGGGGCCATTCTCGATGACAGCCTCGGCGTGGTGGAAGACGATTCCGGCATTCCGTTGAAGGACTTCAAAACCACGCAATGGGACGTCATCCCCTACGGCAACTACACCGGGCCGATCAATCTCTTCAAGGACAAGAACCAACCCGACCTGGCCGCGTTCTATGCGAAGACTCCGCATCAGCCTTTGACCTTTGGCAGCGGCTACAAATTCACCGCCTCCGTCTCGTCGCTGCTGGTGGTGAAGAAGAAATAGCGCATTGTATAAGCCGGGCGCCGTTTGACCACAGATGCACCATAGCTTGCGTCTCGTGCTGGGAGGCACCATATTAGAGTCATGGAAGTGACCGAAGCACCCAAACCAGTCCCAGCCGCGCCGAAGATCACCATCGGCAATGAAAAGCTGTGCAAGATCACCGAGAAGGCGGCAGAAAAGCTGACTTCGCTGCTCACGCGGCAGGGCCGTCCCAACGGCGCGCTGCGTCTTGCCGTCATCGGCGGGGGCTGCTCCGGCCTGCAATACAAGATGGACCTTGTGGATGGTCCCGCCAATCGCGACATCCTTGTCCGCACCTGCGAGGTGAACGTCGTCATGGACCCGAAGAGCGCCCGCTTCGTTTCCGGCTCGCTCCTCGACTACAGCGACGATCTCCAAAAGGGCGGCTTCAAGGTCACCAATCCGACCGCGTCCGCTCATTGCTCGTGCGGCGAAAGCTTCAGCGCGTAAGATTCAATCAAAGTCTGTTCTTTTTTTCGCGTTACGATGGTTGCAAGAAAACCCTCTGCATCGACGATTACTTTGAAACCCATGATCTTTTCCTTCCCCTGCTCTCGCACGGTTCGTCTCATTCTCCTTTTTCTTTTTTACGCCGCCGCACCCGCCGGGGCTGAATCGACTTATGCGGTCGGCTTGGTCACCTCGAAGCCTTTTGGCCGCACGCCCTTGGGCCAACTGGTCACACTCTACACGCTCAGCAACAAGAACGGCGTAAGTGTCAGCATCATGGATTATGGCGCAACCATCGTGAAAATCATGGCGCCCGACCGCGACGGTAAATTTGATGATGTCGTTCTCGGCTTCGATACTTTTTCGCCTTATCTCCATGCCAAGTTCCACTTCGGCGCCACCATTGGCCGCTTTGCCAATCGGATCGCCAGGGGCCAGTTTCATATCGGGAAGTCGCTCTTTCAACTGCCGTGCAACAATGGCCCCAATTCCCTGCATGGCGGCTATCGTGGATTTGATAAGCGCATGTGGAAATTAGAACCGATTGAATCCGACATCCCGGCGGTCCGCTTCAGCCGGCTCAGCCCGGACGGCGAAGAGGGTTATCCAGGGAACCTTTACACCAGCGTCACTTTTTCCCTCAACGACGACAACGAACTGCGCATTTCGTACGAGGCAACCACGGATAAAGTCACGATCATCAATCTAACCAACCATAGCTGCTTCAATCTCGCGGGCGGCGGCCCGATTTTTGGCCATGTCCTGACGCTTCACGCCGATGCTTTCACTCCCGTCGATGTCACGCTTATCCCCACCGGTGAGATCAAACCAGTGGCAGGCACGCCGTGGGATTTCCTCAATCCGACGCCGATGGGCCTTCATTTAAGAGAAACCGGAGGCAAACCGGTCGGATACGACCACAACTATGTCCTTAATAAGGGGTGGTTTTCCGACTGGGCCATGGCGGCAGAAGTTTACGAACCGAAGAGTGGCCGCACACTGACGGTCTCGACGGACCAACCGGGTGTCCAATTTTATTCCGGCAACTTTCTCGATGGCACACTCACGGGCGCAGGCGGCCACGTCTACCGTCAATATAACGGCTTTTGTCTGGAGACCCAACACTTTCCCGATTCTCCCAACCAGCCCAATTTTCCCTCAACCATCCTGCTTCCGGGAGATACTTACAAAACCTCCACCGTTTATGCTTTCAGCGCGAAGTAGGATTTTGGCCAAGCCAGCAAATGCATTGGAAATGAGCTTTTACCCATTTACGGAGAGCCTTAGTATGAAAGCTTATGAGCCTGTTCAATCTCATCCATAAAAGCGTGGTCTTTAAATTTACCGACTCCGCCCAAGATCGGTTCGATCCAAAAGCCTCCTACGTTTTTCGCCTGACGGCCGTCGATGGCATGGGTTTTCTCGAGATACAGGATCTGAAGCTGGGACTCGATGGCGCGCATGAAACCACTGGCACTCCTTTCTGGATCAACAAGGATCTCGTGCGGGAAATGCGCGAATTCCAGCCGGAAACGGCGAAGGGCTCTCTCTTCACCGGCCAGCCTGCCAAGTTAGCCCAAAAGACAACCGATCAAGCTTCAAGGGTGGCAACGCCCAAGCCAGCCAAGGCGAAAGCGCCTGCCAAGTCTAAGGCGGTCTTGACCTAGGCTTTCTCCTTAACATCCCGGACAAATGCTTCCGCAGCGCCGCGTATGGCGGAAGCAATGTCGGCCCTCGCCACGGCAAACTTGGGTCGGAACCAAGGGAAGGCCCCGACGAGATCGTGCGTGACCAAAATCTGGCCACCGCACTTAAACCCGGAACCGATGCCGATGGTCGGGATGGAAAGCGCGGCGGAAATCTCGCCCGCCAGCTCCGGTTCGACGAGCTCCATGACGAGCGCAAAGGCCCCGGCCTTCTCGACCGCAAAGGCATCGGCGCGTAAACTTTGCTTCTCGGCCTGCCCCCGCCCCTTGATCTTGTAACCGCCCTCCTCTTTCACTGATTGCGGTAACATGCCGATGTGGCCCATGACGGGTATTCCGGCTTCTCGCAGGGCGAGAATCTCGGGTACGACTGCGACGCCGCCCTCCAGCTTGATCGCCTCCGCGCCCGCCTCGATCAGGATTCGCGCATTGGCCACGGCGTTCGGCGCCGTCTGGTAGGTGTGATAAGGGAGATCGGCCACGACGAGCGCGCGCGTCTTCGCCCGCGCCACGGCGGCGACATGGTGCCGCATTTCCGCCAGCGTGACCTGCGTCGTGTCGGGATACCCGAGCACCACCATGCCGACCGAATCGCCGACGAGAATCACCGGCACGCCCGCTTCATCGAGCAGTCGTGCGGTCGGGTAATCGTAGGCCGTCAGCGCAGGGATTTTTTCGCCTCGCTTCCCGGCCGAGGCAACCCATTCCGGCGTGATTTTCTGGTTCTGCTGCACGGTCTAAGCTATCACATCACTGGCTAAAAACCCTCTAAAAAAGGCGTCTTGAGAGGAGATCAAAGCGGCTATTTCAAATTTTTAAAAAGTTGCTTCACCGTCTTCGTTTGGCCGGGCAGGACCAAATCTGGCCGCAGATGCGAAAGGGGTTCGAGCACGAACCGGCGCTGGTGCGCGCGTGGATGAGGAATGGTCAGGCCCATCTGGTCGAACTGCTCGATGCCGTAATAAATGATGTCCAAATCGAGCGGACGCGGCGCGTTGACCTCGCGGATAAGCGACCTTCCCCGGCGAAGTTCAAAGTCTTGCAGCGAGCCGAGGAGATTGAGCGGAGTGAGTATGACGGTGTCGACCTCGATTTCAGCGACAGAATTCAGGAATGGGAGCGATCCCGGCGGACAATCGATCGGAGCCGTCTCGAAGCGGGGCGATTCCTCAAGCTTCCCGGTCTCCGAGAGATAACGGAGGAAGGCGATGCCTGCGTCGAGTTCGGCGGAGCGGTCGCCGAGATTGGAACCGAGGGCAATACCAACGGGTACGATCATGGTTTGCAGGCACCGTCGCGGAACCCGCGACGGTTACCGAAAACGACTAAGCCTTCTTGACGCTTTGCACGATCGCGGCAAAAGCGGCGGGTTCGTTCACGGCCAGGTCAGCCAGGACCTTGCGGTCGATCTCAATCTTGGCCTTGGTCAGCGCTTCAATGAATCGGCTGTAGGTCAGGTCGAACGTACGGACGGCGGCATTGATGCGGGCGACCCAGAGATTGCGGAAGTTGCGCTTGCGGGTCTTGCGATCACGATAGGACCAGTACTGGCCCTTCATGGTGGCGTCCTTGGCGTAGCGGAAAAGTTTGCTGCGGCGGCCGCGGTATCCTTTGGCTTTTTGGATGACGCGTTTGCGGCGTTCGCGTGAGGCGGGGGCGTTGGTGGTGCGGGGCATGGTCGTGGTCTCCTAAAAAAATCTTAAGCTATGATCAAGCGAAAGGCAGGTTCGATTTGATGCGATACTCGTCGGTGTGATGGACTTGCTTCATCTTGGCGAGGTGGCGCTTGCGTTTACGGTTCTTGCTGCCGGCCAGGTGGCGGCGTCCCGATTGGGAGGCAAGGATTTTACCGGTGGCGGTGATTTTAAAACGCTTGGCCACGGCCTTCTTGGTTTTGCGGCGGGCAATGGGTTTGGGCATACGATTATTTGTTACCGTTGAAAGCAGGCGCTGGCTCAGTGGGAGCCGTTTCAGGTTTGGAATCGTGAGATTCTTCCTCCTGGGCGGGTTCATCCTCATGGGAGAACTTCCGCACCCTTTTTCGAGCGGGGAGTGGTGATAGCATCAAATTGATGCTTTTGCCAATTAATTTCGGTTCCGTATCGGCAACCCCGATTTGGGAGAGGTCGGAACGCATGCGGCGGATGAGGTTCATGCCGATGTCCTGGTGCATCATTTCACGCCCACGGAACTTCAGTTGCAGCTTCACCTTCATGCCCTTCCACATGAATTCCTCGGCATGGCGCATCTTCACGCCGTAGTCGTGCTCGTCAATGTTCATGTGAAAATTTAACTCTTTGAGCTTGGTCGCGGAGGAGTTCTTTTTCGTGTCCTTCTCCTTCTTGGCCAGGTTGTAAAGGTACTTGCCGTAATCGAGAATCTTGCAGACCGGAGGATTGGCCGCCGGATTGACCTCGACCAGATCGAATCCCCGTTTGCGGGCTTCCGTCATCGCCTCGGCCAGCCCCATGACCCCCAGGGATTTGCTGTCGGAATCGACAATGACCAAGACTTCGCGGGCGCGAATCTTGTTGTTGGCACGGATGAAGGATTTGTGGATCGAGATAACGCCTCTCAGGTTAGGGTTGGTAGGGCCGCCGGTTGGACACGCAGGAAATTACAGCGATCGATGCGCAATTTCGCCGAGTAACTGATGAAAGAATTCGGGCCATGGCTTGGCCTCGGGGGCGGTTAGTTTACGGCTACGCACAGATACTTGTTCACTCGTGGATTCTCTTTCACCTAGAGTAAGTATGTAGGGCACCTTGGCCAGTTCCGCAAGTCGAATCTTCGCGCCGAGTTTCTCGCGGGAATCATCCAGGGTCACGCGGACATCCTTTTCCTTAAGTTCTTTAAGCAATCTTTGCGCGTAATCGTTCTGCGCCTCGGTCACGGTGAGAAGCCGCACCTGCTCGGGCGCGAGCCAGACGGGGAAAGAGCCAGCGAAATGCTCGATCAGGCAGCCGATAAACCGTTCCATGCTGCCGAACGGCGCGCGATGGACCATGACGGGCCGATGCTCCTTGCCATCCGAGCCGGTATAGCTGAGGTCGAAGCGGATCGGCAGGTTGTAGTCGACCTGCACCGTGCCAAGCTGCCATTCGCGGCCCAGGACGTCCTTGACCACGAAATCGATCTTGGGGCCGTAGAAAGCCGCTTCGCCCGGTTCTTCCGAGAAAGGCACTCCGAGGCTGGCGGCGGCATCGCGGCAGGCTTTCTCGGCCTTGTCCCAGTTGGCGGGATCGCCGGCATATTTCGCGCTGTCGGGATCGCGGAGGCCGACGCGAACGCGGTAGTCCTTCATGTCGAGGAGGTTGAAAACGGTCTTCACGAGATGGAGGCAGCCCAGGACCTCCGCGGGAAGTTGCTCCTCCGTGCAGAACAAATGGGCATCGTCCTGGGTAAAGGAGCGCACGCGGGTCATGCCGCCGAGTTCTCCCGATTGTTCCCAGCGATAGACGGTGCCGAACTCGGCCAGGCGGATCGGCAGGTCGCGGTAGGAGTGCTTCTGGCTCGCAAAAATCTTGATGTGATGCGGGCAATTCATCGGCTTGAGCAGGTAGCCGTTGATCTCGCCGCTATCGAGCTTGTTGGAAAGCTCGGCGCAGGAGCAGCCCTCCTTTGCCAGCAGGTCGAGGGTCTCGCGCTCAACGATGGGCGGGTATTGCGATTCCTTGTAATAGGGAAAATGGCCGCTGGTGCGGTAGAGGCCGAGCTTGCCGATGTGGGGCGTGAAGACCTGGCTGTAGCCCTGGCGGGTCAACTCGCGGCTGATGAAGTTCTGCAACTCCTGCCGGATGATCGCACCGTTGGGCGTCCACAAGACAAGCCCCTGCCCGACCTCGTCGTCGATATGGAACAGGCGCAATTCGCGGCCCAGCTTGCGATGATCGCGCTTCTTGGCTTCTTCAAGCAGGGAGAAATGCGCCTCCATCTCGGTCTTGTTCTTGAAGGCCGTGCCGTAAATGCGCTGGAGCTGCGGATTCTTTTCGTCGCCGAGATAATAGGTGCTCGAAACATGGGTGAGCTTGAACGCGCCGACGTTGCCCGTGCGCATGACGTGCGGCCCGGCGCAAAGATCGACGAAATCGCCGTTGGTGTAGAGGGAGATTTCCTCGCCCTCGGGGATGCGTTCGAGGATATCGAGCTTGAACTTGCTCGGCGTGGCGCGTTCCGACAACGCGGCGAGACGGCCCGCCTGGCCGAGCTTGATCGCCTCGTCGCGCGTAACCGTGGAGCGGACAAACGGCTGGTTGGCTTTCGTGACCGCCTTCATCTCCGCCTCGATGCGCTCGAAGTCGGCGGGCGAAATCCGGTGCGGCAGATCGACGTCGTAATAAAAGCCGGTCTCCACCGGCGGACCGGCGGCCAGCTGGGCTTCGGGCCAGATTTTCAATAAAGCGGTCGCCAGCACATGGGCGGCGGAATGGCGGATGCGTTCAAGGTCGGTCATGAGAAAGGAGGCTGATCTTGCGCGAAAGCCGCCGGTTAATCAACCGCGATGCGTTTTTTCCAATAACCGGGACGGCGGCTGGTGTGGGCAACGGCGAGAATGTATATCTCGTGAAGATCGTTGCGGTAGTAAACAGTAAATGGAAAGCGCCTGAAATGCAGTCGCTGTATTTGGGTGCCAATTTCAAATGGCCACCTTTGAGGCCCATATCGGATTTCCTCGATGACAAAAGCCAACTCATCAAGGAACTTGGCGGCTGTAGCGGAATTGCACTGGAAGTAAAAAGCTGCGGCAGCGTCGGCCTCGGCTCGGGCCTCCAGATTGTATGTGATCCGTTTCAACCGTACTTTGCTCGAAGCTCCGCCATGACTTTCTCAGCGGGGATGCCCTTGACTTTCCCAGACTCCATCTCCTCCAGGCGCCTCTCTAGTTCAGCTATCCAAAGCCGATTCCATTCCTTGCGAGAGATTTTCTCTTCTGGCGGATCCAGTGATTCCAAAAGTTGATGCGCAAGACGTTCGCGAGCCTCTTTGGGTAATGCAAGTGCTTTCGATGCGATTTCTTTTTGTGCGGTGGCGGTCATTTCAGAGATAAGACTGCGCTCGGTCGGTGGTGGATTCAAGACGGAAAAAACGGAATCGGCCAGCACTCGGCGATCATAGGTTAGCACTGTGGGCAACAAAGTTGCGCGGACAAGTGCGTTCCCAAGTACTTGGGAACCAGGGGAATTTTCCGTAGTATTGCATTTTTAAGTCTGAGACAGTTACCTAAATTAGGTCACGAGATCGAATAAGACAGAAACCGGATCAAAATATGAGCAGAAAAATTAAACTTCCGCCTGCCGTAGCGGCCATTTACCGAGCTGTTGATGAGTTGGAGGCTCGTTACCCCACTCGCAAATTTACTCCTGATGGACATCTCGTTGGCTCGATTGGAGAGGTTGTAGCAGCGGAGGCACTCGGTCTGACCCTTTATCCAATGTCTCAACCCGGACACGATGCGTATGATGCTAACGGGGATGTTCAAATCAAAATGACAGCCGGAAAAAGCGTGGCAATGTATGCAGAAAGCACGCGCTTGGTTGTTCTGCGTGTGGTCTCCCCAGTGGAAGCAGAGATTGTTTATGACGGTGATGGCGCACCAGCATGGGCTTGCGCAGGCAAAGTCGCCAAGAATGGTCAGCGCGTAGTCAGCCTAAACAAGCTTCGCGCTCTCGCAAACAAACCAGAAGATGGATGAAACCTCGAAATTCAAGCACGCAAATTTTGCGCAGTGGAAAAGTTGGTCTCTCTAGGCGGCGAGATAATTGCCATAATTCCGTAATTCCGTTAATTCCGTCAAAATTCGGCGCTGTTGATTTCAAAAATTCTTCGACTGCCAGTTCGGGTCCTTCATCGTGCCGTCGGCGTGGAACTCGAAGATTTTGCTGAGGGGATAGAGCGGGATGCCGAAGATCGCGTTGGCGTTCACGCGCATGTCGAGGCTGAGGCGGTCGGTCACAAAATTGTAGGTGCCGTTGCCGATCAGCGCGAAAATCTCGCTGCTGATGTTCATGTCGTCGGTATGGATCACGCCCTTCGCCACCGTGAAATTACCATGCGCGGCGTCGGCGACGGAAAAGCCGGGGATGAGCGGCGTCAGCGTGCCGAGGAACGGAATCTGCGTGATGTCGCCATTGTCGATTTTCACTTCGCCTCCGCCCGTCATGGTATCCATCTGGCCGATCTCGCCGGTGAGGTGGCTCTTCACGTGAAGCTCGCCGCTCGACTTGTCATAATGCCAGGTGCGCACCATGAACTTCTTGAAGTTCACCTTGTCGAGGTTGAGGTCCAGCGTGTAGGCGGCGGGATTGTCCCTCAGATTCATATCGAGGACACCGGCCAGGGTGCCATCGTAAAAGCCGCACTGCTTCATGTTGACGGTCAGGCGGCGATTCTTGAAGGTGAGCGTCCCGTTCGGGCTATCGAAGCTGTAAGGCACATGGAAGATCGTCCATTCCATCGGCGATTTACCATCCACCTCAACGGTCAGGTCGGTGCTAAGGTCTTTCTTCTCGCTTTCAAGATCGACCGTCCCATTGGCGTGGATCAGCGGCGGCCGCGCAAAATGATAGGGCTTGGTGTACTCCGTGAATTTCGGCCCCATCACCGGCGCAACCTCCTGAACGTTGACTTGCGTCACGAGATTGTGGAGTTCGACCGACCGATTCTTGAAGTCGTAAACGATGCCGCCCGTACCGCTTCCCTCCGCGCGATGGACTTGAAGATCGGGCAAATTCAGCTTGGAGTCGGCAAAGGTAAAATCGGACGTGGCGGTCTCGAAAGCCGCGGTCTTGTAAACAAACTTTCCCGTGTCGAGCTTACCCTTGATGGTCCACGCATCGGTCTTGAGCGCGCTGCCGGTGGCCGTCGCCTCGATCTTCGGGCCGCCTTCCGTAAACGAGCAACTGCCGAGAAAGTTATCCATCCCCTCGCCAAAGACGCCCTTGAGAATGGTCGGGTCGAGGTTGGAAGTGATTTTTCCGATCAGCGTCGGCGTGTCAGCCGTGCCATCGAAAGAGAACTCAAGGTCCACATTCCCCGCCTGCCCGGCAATCTTAAGCCCGGGAATGAGCAAGCGGCGACCGTCATAGGCGATGGGGATGCTGAGACAGGCGAAGGAGGATCCATTGAAAGTGAAATCCCGCCAATCGAGATCGGCCTGGATGTCCGCGTGGAATCCATGCTGCAAATCAAAGAGGACGCGTCCGTTCGTGACCGGCGCAGAATTGGGAAAATCAAGGAGGCTGAGCGCACGGCCCAGGGGCCCAGGAAAAGCTGGTGCCAGGGTGGTGAAATCCATCGAGGAGGTAAACTGCAATTCGGCGGTGTGATCGTCCAGGTTCCATTCGCCATAGGCGGTCAAGTCGCCCCGATCCAGGCCGATTTTGAAGTCGGTCAACTCCACGACGCCGTCATCGAGACTGCCGTGAATCGAAAATTCATCCACCGGGGCACTGCGCCAGGTCATGTGCCGGCCATCGAGGGCGAAGTTGGCGCGTCCGCCGTCCGGGTTGCGCGTCGAGGTTTCAAACTCAAGCTGCACATCGATGGGTTGATCCGCGCCGATATCGTTCATCGCGCGCACGACCGCCCGCCAGGTGTCGAGCCGCGATTCCTGCTGGACGGCCAGTTGATCGGCGGTGGGTGGCTTCGTGGCGGGCGCGGGGAAACCGTCGTTATGAATCGTCCCGCGCAGGGAAAGAGCCAGGCTCATCAACCGGGCCTGTGCATTCTCGATCTTAATCGTCTTGCCGTCAAAGGCCACATCGGCATTCACCCCTGTAAAATCGGCCGTGTCCTGCGGGCCCACCGGATAACTGACCTCAGCGTTGGAGATGCTCGCGCTATCGATCAAGCCGGTGCCGCGCCACCAACTCATCCAGGCGAAGCTGACCCGGACCCGGTCGACCTGCAGCATCACGTTCTGGCGATTCACATCGCGATAGACGGTGACCCCGCGCGCCAATACCGCGCCGGTGGGGTCGAGGAGAAGTCGATCAACCGCGACGGGAAAAGGGAAGATGTGACGGTTCTGGATTTCCGCCAGCAGGTAGGCTTTGGCCACGTCCGGCAGACCGAAAAACCGGAGCCAGGCAACCACCACCAGAAGGGGCACGGCAATCGTAACCAATGTTCCCATCGTCAGCCGCGCTAAAAGTCGCCGGACATAGTGGCGATAGGATTTCATCTCGGGAAAGTATCAACGCGGGCTCCCCACGATCTCAATCTTAATCTTAATTGCGCCGGTCGCCCAGCAGGAGCATCAGATAGTAGAGAAATTGCAGGAGAGAGCCGATGAAGGCCGCGACATAGGTCAACCCGGCGGCATTCAGGGTGGAGTTGACGGCGGCAGCCTCGACGCCGGGACGCACTATCCCGAGTTGCTGGAGAACGACCTTGGCGCGGGCGCTGGCGTCGAATTCAACCGGGAGGGTGATGAGATTGAAGAACATGATGATGCCAAAGCAGAGCGCGATGATCCAGATCGCGACATAGGGGCTGACCAGATGAAAGAACATCGAGGCCATCATGACGTAAAAGACAGCGTTGCTGGCAAATTGCGTGGCGTAAACGGAACTCATGCGGATTTGCAGCGGCGCGTAGTGTTGCTGATGCTGCAAAGCGTGACCGCACTCGTGCGCGGCCACACCGACGTTCGCCGCGGAAGAACCAGCGTAATTTTCCGGAGAAAGCACGAGCTTCTTGTTCAGCGGATCGTAATGGTCGCCCAGGAAACCCTGGCCCTCGACGATTTGGACATCGCCGATTCCGGCCGATTGCAATATCCGCGCGGCGGTCTGCGCACCCGTCAATCCAGAGGCTACCGGCACCCGGGATGCCTTCGCAAACGTACTCTTCAAATAAGCCATCGCTCCAAATGAGAGGAGCATGGTGAGGACAAAAATACCAATCCAGAGCATAAACTTAATCCTTTAAATGAGCCTCAATATGCTCGCACAGCGGGGGCTTGGCAAGAGGCGCGGAAGTTACAGAAAAGCAAGCCGCAATCAGGACATGAAGCCTTCGGACTTCAGGTAACGCACCATTTTTGTCCGCTCTATCGGCGTCAGTTCGCCGACAACGTGAATGAAGCGCTTACCCTCAGACTCCAGCACCGAGACCACCTGCTTGCCGTCGTTGACCTTGAACTGCGCGACCAATTCGCCATAGATCATCGCGTCGCGGCCGGTAAGGATCAGATCGTCTGGATTCCGTCCCGTTTCATTGATCGCCTTGAGCACCTTTTTCTGCCAGCGGCGTTGCTCGCGCCGAAACCAACGAAAGCAAATCGCGAATACGGCCAGCGAGGCACAGGCTGCCACTGCGGCAGTGAGAGCGAGAAACAGGAGATCGCCCTGGTTGAAACCATTCGCAGCGATCGAATCCATATCTGGATAAGAATCACGCATGGGGCTGGAATGTCAAAGCGAAGTTCGCGACGCGCTTCGATTATCGTTTTTACCTGACTTTCGATAAAAAATAACTAACCTCGGCCCGTGCGCGTCAGCCTTACCTTGATGCTGGTCGTCTCGCTCGCCTTGCATGTTATCCTGGCGGCAGGAGTCGCCTTCTCATTTTATCACCGTGCGGCGAATCCCGGCGTGGTTTCGTCCGCAACGGCCCCACCGCCCGTGATGCTGCTCCGTGGCCTGGCCTTGCCCAAGGCCCCGCCAGTGGCTCCGACGAAGTTCGTGCCCAACCATTCCGTCGCGAGCGCACAACCGTTCGCGCTCCCCTCGCCCGCCCTGCCAATGGTCGAAAGGAGTTTTCTCCCGGCATCGCCGCCCATAGCCCAACATGTGGAGGCAAATCCGAATGCCCACGTCCGCGCTCTTCCGCCGGAGACAGTCCTCTCGCCCAATCCCGCGCCGCACCTCAATGGTACGCGCGGCGTGGTCTTTATCCTCGATGTTTCCGGCAGCATGTACGAACCCTACGCCGGTTCGACCCGTCTGGCCTGCGCACGCCAGATGCTGAGCGATCTCATCCTCGCGCTCAAGGATGGCACCCCCTTCGCGGTGACGCTTTATGCCGAAAGTGCCTGCTCGAGCGGCCCTCTTGTGTCGGCCAATAACGCGACCCGCGCGGCGGCCACCCGCTTCATCATGCGCGATGTCGATTGCGGTGGAGGCACCAATCTGCCTGCGGGCCTGGCTTTGGCCCGACAACTGCATACCGGTAGCCTGGTCCTGGTCAGCGACGGCGATTTGAACATCTCCGAGCTTGATCTGATGACCAGGGCGCACGACATCCTTGGACTGTCCGGTCTTTGGCCGTCGTTGACCGTCATTGGTATTTCTCCGCGTCCTGGCACCGGGGCCGATCACCTTTTGCAGGACCTTGCCGATCAGCAGGGCGGAAGCTATCAGTTCGCGGATGTCGGCGATGTTCCCGCGTTGCTGACGTCCGCTTCCGGCGCGATCAAGCCCCCGACCGCGACGCCTTAAATCTTCCCTGCCACCAGCGTGATCCGCCGCCAGTACCAGATGATCTTACCGTCTTCCTGACCGATTTTGAAAAGCTCGCGCACCGACGCGGGGGCTTTCGCGATCATTTCGAGCACCTTTTTGCGATTTTCCGGCGGCGTGTTGGCCACGTTGAAATACCAGTTGATGTCGGGCTGCTTGAACGATTCGACCTGCAGGCTCGTCACGGTCAAACCAGCCTCGACGCACCATTTGCGCCAGACGTTGGGGGTGACGAAACGGCCATGGCTGGGATCGCGCAGCCGTTCGAGCGTGTCCATCCATTCGTGGGCCTCGACATGATCGTCCGGCACCGTACCGTCGATCAGCACGAAATAGCCGTAGGTTTTTAACACGCGCGCCGTTTCACGGATGAAAGCTTCCGGCGAGCTGAAGTGATGCGCCGCCACCCGGCAGGTCACGAGGCCGAAGGTGTTGTCGGGATAGGGCAGCTTTTCCGCCGGATGCTCGCGGAAATCGATCTTCACGCCCTTTTCCGCGGCCAGCTTTTTCGCCTGCTCCAACATGGCCGTGGAAATATCGCTGGCCGTGACCTGAAAGCCTTTTTCAGCAAGGCAAATGGCGGTGTGGCCGTTGCCCGTGGCAATATCGAGCGCGGGCGTGTTCGGACGCAATTTCAAATTGGTCACCGCCTTTTCGACATCCGCGACGTCGGCGAGAATGTGCGACTTCCCATACTGGTCGGCGCGTTCGCTGAACTGCTCCGCCGAGGCGAGTTGCACCTCATCGAGGACGCTGCGGATATTGCCCGCGCGCATCTTGGTGTACCAGGCCTCGATCATCAGGCAGTTTTCCGGCAGGGTGGTCACGCCCGGAAAGAGGAAATTGCCGATCACGCCGCAGAGCGCGTAGTCGGCATAGACCGGTTTCGCGCCGGTGAGAAAAGGCTTGTCGCCGAGAATTTTCTCGAACGGCTGGATGCAGTGATGAAACGCGGCGGTGAGCTGGTTGATGTCGCGAAGCCAGGCGTCGAGACAGCCCACGCCGAACTTGCGCTCCTTGTGCCGCCGCAGCAGTCCGCGCTCGATGTCGTTCTTGATCCACTTTTCCCAATAGGCATCGCAGACCTTGAAGCTGTGCGACTCGCATTCGTTCTCGATGTAGTGGAGGAGAATTCGATGCAGGCCATCGACCTCCGCCGGGAAAAGACGCATCAGCGGCGCAAGATTGTCGATGTAACGGGGCACGTCGTCGCCGGCGGGGCTTTTGTCGTAGATGACCTCGTGGCTGAAAAGGTCTTCCAGCACGGGCACCTGATAATAATCGCCCTTGGTCAACTGAATGACCGGGATCGGGTCGCCGACGTGGAGATTGACCAGGTCGTAGGCAATACCGGAATGGCGCAGGGCAAGCTCGATGGGAATGCAAAAAGGGCTGTATTCATACTGATACAGGCGGAGGCGAACGGGCGTATCCATCCCTCTACTCTAAGAGGCGTTCACCGACATGCAAGGAAGCTTACTCACTGGCCGCCCGCCCGCTCGGCGGCTACCTTTTGCGAAACCTGCCTTCCTTACCCAGCCCAATTTGGTCATTTGGTGAATTTGGAAATTTGGTTATGCTTTTCCTGCCGTGAAAACGCTTCGCCCGCTCCTGCTCGACCAATCGCCCGAGGAATGGGGTCTTGTCCTACAGCCCGATTACCGCCGGGAGCAGATCGCCGAGTGGATTTACGAGAAGCGCGCGAATTCCATCGCCGAGATGACCAACCTGCCTGCGTCGTTACGCACGCAACTTGAGGCGGCCTACGACTTCACCGCGCTCAAGCTGGTCAAGCTTCAGGGATCGCACGACACAACGCGGAAGCTTCTCTGGCATTTGCGTTCCGGCGACTACATCGAGAGCGTGCTCATCCCGGCTTCGCCCGATCTTTTCGGCGAGCGCTCGGACCGCTTCACGCTTTGCCTCTCCACGCAGGTCGGCTGCGCCTATGGCTGCAAGTTTTGCGCCAGCGGGCTGGAGGGCTGGAAGCGGAACCTGACCGCCGGGGAGATCGTGGCGCAAATCCTCGAGACGGAACGGGCGACCAAAACGCGCATCAACAATCTCGTTTTCATGGGCATGGGCGAGCCGCTGGCCAATTACAAAAACCTGATGCAGGCGCTCGCGATCATCAACGCGTCGTGGGGCGTGGGCATCGGCGCGCGGCACATCACGGTCTCGACCAGCGGACTCGCACCGCAAATCCGCGAGTTGGCCGAACAGCCGCTGCAAATCCGGCTGGCGCTTTCACTCCACGGCGCTACCGACGAGGTGCGCCAGCAGATCATGCCGGTGAACCGGAAATATCCGCTGGCCGAACTGCTCGATGCCTGCGCCGATTACCAGGCGCAAAAGCGGAAGATGATGACGCTCGAATATATCCTCATCGCGGGCGTCAACGACTCGACCGAGCAGGCCACGATGCTGGCTCGGCACGCGCGGAGGCTTCACGCCAAGGTCAACCTCATTCCCTACAACACCGTGGAGGGCCTGGAATGGCAACGCCCCACCGATTTTGTCATCGACCGCTTCGCGGCGATCCTCCACGCCGCGAAAGTGACCGCGACCGTCCGCCGCGAAAAAGGACATGATATCGACGCGGCCTGCGGGCAGTTAAGATTGAAGCAACTGAAGGAGGATACGACGTCTCCTGTAGCGGCGGGTAAGGACGGAAGCTGACTCCCCAAAGTTATACGATAAATACTCAAACAGTAATATCTGCTTAAGGTCGAGTCCTCCTGCGAGATCGCTCTATCCAAAGCCATTTTGATTGTCGCCTCCGAGCGCCGGGCGTAGGCTAAACCCCTGTCACTTTTCGCTCACGTTATGCCTAACAGTTTTTCCTTGTCCCGCGAAAGCTTCCGGGAACTGGCCCATCGCGGCAACCTGATCCCGATTTACCGCGAGATCATTGCCGACATGGAAACGCCGGTTTCGGCTTTCCACAAGATCGACACCGGCGATCACTCGTTCCTTTTCGAGTCGGTGGAGAAAGGCAATAAATTCGCGCGCTACTCGTTTCTCGGCGCGAGTCCGCATCTGATCTTCCAGGCGCGAGGCAGAAACATCATCCTGCGCGAAGGGGCCGAGCAACGCGCCTACAGCGTCGAGCACGATCCCCTGCGCGAGCTCGAACGCCTTATGGCCGGTTACCGCCCGGTTTCTGTGGATAACCTGCCCCTCTTCTACGGCGGCGCCGTCGGTTACCTCGGCTTCGAGGCCGTCACCGAATTTGAGCCCACCGTGCCGCGCGCGAAGAAGGACGACCTGAACGTGCCCGATGCCTATTTCTTCGTTACCGACACACTGCTGATTTTCGATCACCTCGAACGCCGGATCAAAATCGTCGCCAATGCGCACGTGACCGACCCAACCCATGCCGATCTCGCCTACGACGAGGCCGTGGCCAAGATCGAGGAGCTCGAAGCGCGCCTGGCCCGGGCCGTTCCGGGACGCCTCCTCCCCGTCTTCGCGCAGGTCGAACCGCTCGAACCTTCGATCAACATGAGCCGCGACCAGTATGTGAAGATGACCGAGTCGATGCAGGAATACATCCGCGCGGGGGACATTTTCCAGGTCGTGCCGTCGCAGCGCTTCGAGGTGCCGTTTGATCATCCGCCCATCGATCTCTACCGCGCGCTGCGGCTGATCAATCCGTCGCCCTATATGTTTATTCTCAAGCTCGGCGGCATGGCGCTGGTGGGCGCATCGCCGGAGCTTCACGTCCGCTGCGAAGAAGGCAAGGTGCAAATCCGGCCCATTGCGGGGACGCGTCCGCGCGGCCGGACTCCCGAGGAAGACGACGCGCTCACGACGGAACTCCTCGCCGATCCCAAGGAACGCGCCGAGCACGTCATGCTCGTCGACCTGGCCCGCAACGACGTGGGCCGCGTCTGCCAGTTCAACACGGTGCGCCTGACCGATTTCATGATCACCGAGCGCTACTCGCACGTCATGCACATCGTCTCGAACGTCGAGGGCGAACTGACGCCGGGCCATACCGCCTACGACGTGATGAGGGCGACCTTTCCCGCCGGGACGGTCAGTGGCTCGCCGAAGATTCGCGCGATGCAGATCATCGCCGACCAGGAACCGACCTGTCGCGGCACCTACGCGGGCGCGGTCGGTTATTTCGGCTTTTCCGGCAATCTCGATTCATGCATCGCCATCCGCACGGTGCTGCTCAAGGACGGCAAAGCTTATCTCCAGGCCGGGGGCGGTCTCGTCGCCGACTCGACGCCGCTCGGCGAATACCAGGAATCGATCAACAAAGCCAAGGCCGGTCTGAAGGCCCTCGCCATGGCGAAGTTGTTTTGAGGGGAGCCAAACCAAATTTCCAAATTTGCCAAATGACCAAAGTAAGCAAGGGTAATAAACTCGAATCTTCAAACCGCTCCATGCCACACCATTATTCTCCTCTGCCCAAAATTTCGTTAATTTGGAAAATTTGGTAATTTGGTCCTGCTTACCTCTCTCCCATGCTCCTCATCATCGATAATTACGACTCCTTCACCTACAACCTCGTCCAATACTTCGGCGAGCTGGGCGCGGAACCGGTCGTGAAGCGTAATGACGAAATCGGCATCGCCGAAATCGAGGCACTCAAGCCCGAGGCCGTGGTCATCTCGCCCGGCCCGTGCACGCCGAAGGAAGCTGGCATCTCCAACGAGGTAATCGCGAAAATCGGCCCTCACCTGCCTGTCCTCGGGGTCTGCCTGGGGCACCAGTGCATCGGCCACGTTTACGGCGGAGCAGTAGTGCGCGCGGGAAGGCTCATGCACGGCAAGACCTCACCGATCCTCCACGACGGCACCGGGGTGTTCGCCGATTTGCCCAGCCCGTTCGAGGCGACGCGCTACCACTCGCTCATCATCGACCCGCCGACGGTTCCCGACACGCTCGTCGTGAATGCCCATACGGCGGAGGGAGAAATCATGGGCGTGCGGCACAAGGAATTTCCGATCCACGGTGTGCAGTTCCACCCCGAATCGATCCTCACCCGCCACGGTAAGGACCTTCTCAAGAATTTTTTGCGCATCGCCAGTGACTACCACGCGAAGAAAATGGCGGCGTAATAGGGGCCAGGAAACTATGTTTTCGCGAACTATTTTTCTGTTATTTTGCGTGGTTGGCTCCGCATCTTGCAGTGCTGCCACATCAATGACGAGTGTCTCAATGAAAGACCCAAGGATTCAGCCCCTCCTCGCCGCCGCAACAAAATTCGATAGAGTTTCGAAGGGATTCACCCCCTTGCCCGTTACGGCAGATCTTGTATTGGAGCTCGACGCGCCAGGGTCTGCGTACGATGCGATGCTCCACATCTATGGCAAAACGTCTCGAACTATCGCGTTTCAGAAAACGTCCCAAGGCTGGAAGTGGATTGGGGAGCAGGAGACGCATGAGGGTCCGGGCGTATACACGGATGCGCACGGGGTGCCCCTGCATGAGGAAATCGCCGTCACTTATAATACGTCTCCAGTTGACGGTCATGAATTGAATCAAATAGACGTGGAATATTCTGGAGATGACCCGCGGCTTGGCCCGAACTTCCGAAAACTCACCTTAGCTGACGTGGCTCCATTCCTGAAAGCGTGGGATGAGGCGAAGAAATGAACGTCTTTCTATCGATTTGGATTAATTGGAAATTTTATTAACTTCGTCATTCCCAACCGCCCATGAAACACCTCCTCGAAAATCCCGTCTACAAAATGGCCTGCGACCAGTTCGACGCCGTCGCCGACTTCATGAACATTCCGGAACCGCTGCGTGAGCGCACCAAACTTCCCAAGCGCATGGTCACCGTTTCGCTCCCGGTACGGATGGATTCAGGAGAAGTAAAGGTTTTCGAGGGCCATCGCGTGCAGCATCATCTCACGCTCGGCCCGACCAAAGGAGGGCTTCGCTACAATCCCAGCGTCGAGCTGGGCGAAGTCGCCGCGCTCGCGATGTGGATGAGCTGGAAATGCGCCCTGGCCGATCTCCCCTACGGCGGCGCGAAAGGCGGCGTTGCCATCGACCCAAGGAAATTCTCCATCGGCGAACTCGAGCGCGTCACCCGCCGCTACACCAGTGAAATGATCCCCTTCATCAGCCCGCAAACCGACGTGATGGCGCCCGATATGGGCACCAACGAGCAGACCATGGCTTGGATCATGGACACCTACTCGCACCAGATCGGGCATGCTGTTCCGAGCATCGTCACCGGCAAGCCGGTCAGCATCGGCGGCTCGCTCGGACGCAAGGAGGCCACTGGTCGCGGTGTCGCTTTTCTCGCGGACCGCGTCATCGAACTCCTCAAACTTCCCGAAGACAGCCGCGTCATCGTCCAGGGTTTCGGCAACGTCGGCAGCTATGCTGCGGCGGGCATGGCCAAGTATGGCGCGCGCATCGTCGGCATCAGCGATGTCAGCGGCGGAGTCTACAACCCGAAGGGCCTCGACCTCGCCGCACTCGAGGAGCATGTCGTGCGCACCGGCAGCGTGACGGGATTCCCCGGCGGCGATAAAATTTCCAACGAGGATCTCCTCATCCAGCCCTGCGAAGTCCTTATCCCGGCGGCCATGGACCGGGTCATCACGGAGAAGAATGCGGGCAAAATCCAGTGCCGCATCCTGGCTGAGGGCGCGAACGGCCCCACCACCGTCGAGGCCGACGCCATCCTGCGCCAGCGCCCGGAGATTTTTGTCATCCCCGACATCCTCTGCAACTCGGGCGGCGTCATTGTGAGTTACTTCGAGTGGGTGCAGGATTTGCAAAGCTTCTTCTGGGCCGAGACGGAAATCTTCGACAAGCTCTACCGCATTCTCGGGCGCACGCTCGAGACCGTCCTGCGCGAGGCGCGCAAGCACAACATCGACAACCGCACCGCGGCCCTCTCGATCGGCATCCAAAAAGTTGTCGATGGGAAAACCATCCGTGGACTCTTTCCGTAAAATGTCCCCGAAGAAACCATCTCCTTTCTGGCTGGGCCTGGCGTTGCTGATATTAGCCGGCGCTCCCGTGGCGCGCGCGGCGGACGATACGGCACCGGGCAAACCTTCCGGCCGCATGATCACCCTCAGCGATTTCGGCGCGGAAGACCTCGCCTATCTCGCCATCCCGGCCACCCCACCCGCTCTCGGCATCGTCCTCGTCCCCGACGCCTATGGCCTGGACGATTTCACCAAGGCCGAGGCCATGCGCCTGGCCGGCCTGGGCTACCTGGTCGTCGCCATCGATATCTACAATGGCCAGCAACTGACCGATCCCGGCGACCTCGCCAACCTCGTCACCAATCTCAATGCCGCGACAGTCATGAAAACCGTCGATGCCGGCATTCGCTTCTTCCATGACAGCCCGAAATTTCGCGTCGATCACGTCGTCGCCATGGGGTGGGGCACCGGCTCGACCTACGTTTTCCAGGCCGCGCGCGAAAACAAGACGCTCGATGGCGCCATCACTTTTTACGGGCCGGTCATCACCTCCGACCATGTGATCGGGAAATTTGCCGCCCCGCTTTGTGCCGTCTATCCCCTGAACGATCCCGTTGCCACGCGTGACAGCGTCCTCAACTTCCAACAGCGCATGAAGGATGATGGGAACGACTGCGAGGCGTGGTTCATCGCCGCGGGCGCGGGCTGGTCGAATCCAAAAAACAAGGCCTACAATCCCATTGAGGACAAGGAAGCCTGGAAAGTCGCCGTCCCGTTCCTCATTCGCATCGGCGCCGAACCGGTGAAGCCCAAGGGCGATTCCATTCTCGACAAGGCCAAGGACAAGATCGAAAGCATTTTTCAGTAACGCGTCAGCCAACGAATTTTGACGGGATTAACGGAATTTTTCCAAATTAACGGAATGAAAAAGCTTACCACTAAAACAAGAATGTCCCGTCGTGCTAAAGCAATGTCCTCGGACGATAAACGGGATTTCGCACTGGCGAGAGAACGTCTCAGGTCGCCCGGACGCATCTATTCCGCGTTGGAGGTAAAGGAAGAGCTTGGCTTGAATCACAGGTGGGAGCACAGCAATCCGTCATCCTGAGCTAGTTAAAGGATCAGTTCTGCAAGGACACCATGCCGTTAGACATCGCAAAGCTGCTGAAGATTGTCGAGAACACGGCGTATCGTCCTCTCTCGGAAACCGATCTTAATGAAGCAGAACGCCAATTAGGATTTGCTTTGCCCGACTTGCTCCGAAAAATTTATTGTGAAGTTGGCGATGGTGGCTTTGGTCCAGGCTACGGGTTTTATCGTCTGCTTGAGGGAACGGATGAATTCCCGGACGAAACAGTGGTTCAACTCTATACATCGTTTCGAGAATTGGACCCAGAGGATCCTTCTTGGTCTTGGCCGGAAAAGCTTCTGCCATTATTGGATTGGGGATGCGCGATTCGCAGTTGTGTTCACTGCTCTGATCCTACGCTTCCAGTGTTTCGCTTTGATCCAAATAGTGGCTCTATTGCCGTGTTCAGTACAGAGGGCTATTCATTTGAAAATTGGCTGGAGGCATGGCTGGACGGAAAAGATTTGTGGTAGTCTAAGTAACCATGACCTCCTGGCGTCTCCTCATCCACGGCCCCGCCTCTCCCGCGCGGAACATGGCCACCGACGAGGCGTTGTTGCGGGAAGTGCGCGAACCGGTCCTCCGCATCTACGAATGGAGCGTCCCCGCCGTCAGCCTCGGTTACTTCCAGCCCGCCGCGCTCGCCGGGGAACGCCCCTTTGTGCGCCGCTATACCGGCGGCGGCCTTGTCAATCACGCCCACGATGTTACCTACACCATCGTCCTGCCGAGGAAACATCCGTGGATGGAGCTATCCATGCCGGAGAGCTACTGCAAAATTCATCTTGGCGTGCAGGCTGCGTTGACCGCGTGCGGTATCGTCAGCGAACTCACCCCCACCGCGCACGCGGTTGAATCCGACGCTTGCTTCGCGAAACCGGTCCGTTTCGACATCGTCGCCGGCACGAGCAAGCTCAGCGGGGCCGCCCAGCGTCGCACCCGCGAAGGCCTCCTCCATCAAGGCAGCATCCTCCTGCCCGACCCCGCTCGAAACACCGCTCTCCGCGCAGGTCTTCCCCAGGCTTTCTCCGCCCAGATGGAACTGGGGATAAAGCCCGGCGACCTGACCCCTTCCGAATCCGCCCGCGCCGCCGACCTTGAACGCGACCGCTATTCCTGCGACGCATGGAATCGATCTCAGTAAGATGGTTTTTAAAACAAAATTTCCGAAAAATGCCCCTCCCCCATATCATTCGGTAAATTTGGGGAAATTCCGTTAATTCCGTCAAAAAATCCGCTGCAAAATAACCGCATTACTTGTTGTGAAAAAATAGCCTCTTCGGCTAGGATTACCTGCTTATGGCAGACCCTAAAAAACCGGCCTCGAACGAAGGCGGCGACGATATTCTCGATTTCAATTCCGGCGTGGGTGAAGGCACCTATGACGCCTCAAAATTAGGCAAGCTGGAAGGCCTGGAAGCGGTCCGCAAAAAGCCCGGCATGTACATCGGCGGCACCGATGAACGGGCGCTCCACCATTGCATTTCCGAGGTGCTCGACAACTCGATCGACGAACATCTCGCCGGTCACGGCAAGAAAATCGAAGTCACCGTCCACGTCGACGGCTCCATTTCCATTCGCGACGAAGGCCGCGGCATTCCCGTCGACATCCATCCCACCTACAAGATTCCCGGCGTTGAAATGGTCCTCACCACGCTCCATTCCGGCGGCAAGTATGGCCAGGGCGGCTACATCTTTTCCGGCGGCACGCATGGCGTCGGCGCGAAGTGCGTCAACGCCGTTTCCGAGTGGTTCGAGGTCGAAGTCTCCCGCGACGGCAAGGTCTACCACATGGAGTTTCAGCAGGGCAAAACGACGAAGAAGCTCGACGTCATCGGCAAAAGCAAATCGACCGGCACGTTGATCACCTTCAAACCCGATCCCGAAATCTTCAAGGACACCGTCGAATTCAAGAAGGAACTCGTCGTGGGCCGCCTGCGGGAACTCGCGTTTCTGAATCCCGGTCTTGAAATCGTCTTCACCGACGAACGCGTTGATGGCTCCGAGGCGGAACGCTACTACTACAAGGACGGCATCGAGGAATTCGTCAAGCAGCTCGGCAAAAACAAGCAGGTCGTCCACCCCAAGCCGGTCCGCATCTCGCGCGTCAAGGAGAACGCCATCGTGGTCAACGACACGCCGCGCCCGATCAAGATCGACATCGTTTTCCAGTACAATGATTCCATCGCCGACCAGATCCTCTGCTTTACCAACACCATCACCAATCCCGATGGCGGCACGCATCTCGCCGGTTTCCGTTCCGCGCTCACCCGCGCGATCAACCAGTACGGCAAGACCAACACTCTCTTCAAGCCGAAGGACCCCGCGCTCTCCGGCGATGACGTGCGCGAAGGCCTCGTGGCCGTAATCTCGCTGCTCCATCCCGACCCCAAGTTCGAGTCCCAGACGAAGGTGAAGCTCCTCTCGCCCGAGGTGGAAGGCATCGTTTCTTCCGCCACCTATGAGAGCCTGATGAGCTTCTTCGACGGCAACCCGAACATCGCCAAGCGCATCATCGACAAGGCGCTCAACGCCGCCCGGGCGAACGAGGCCGCGCGACGTGCCCGCGAAGCCGTCCGCAAAACCGCGCTTTCCGGCGGCGGACTGCCGGGTAAGCTGGCCGATTGCTCCAGCCGCAATCCGGAAGATTCCGAGCTCTTTATCGTCGAGGGTGATTCCGCAGGAGGTTCGGCCAAACAGGGTCGCAACCGTCACAACCAGGCCATTCTTCCGATCAAGGGTAAAATCCTCAACGTCGAGAAGGCGCGCCTGGATAAGGTTCTCCAAAACGCCGAAATTCGGAACCTCATCATTGCGGTCGGCACCGGTATCGGCGACGGCGGCGAAGGCGCGTTCAACCTCGAACGCCTGCGCTACCACAAGATCATCATCATGACCGATGCGGATGTCGATGGATCCCACATCCGCACGCTCCTGCTCACCTTCTTCTTCCGCCAGATGCCGGAACTGGTCCGCCAGGGTTACGTCTACATCGCGCAACCGCCGCTCTTCCAGATCAAGCGCAAGAAACGGGAGGAATATGTCGAGGGCGAAACCCAGCTCAACAAAATGCTGATCAAATTCGGCAGTGACGACGTGCAGCTGAAAAATCTTTCCGATAATAAAACTCTCACCGACAGCGCCCTGGTGGAGGTCCTCGAAATGCTCGACTCCCTCGACAAGTTCACCCGTGCCATCGCCCGGCACGGCGGCGACTTTGGCGACTACCTCGCCAAGCGCGACGCGCGCACGCACGAATTGCCGCGCCATCTCGTGAAGGTCCGCGAAGGCAACCAGGAAACCGTCCACTATTTCGACACCGACCATCAGCTCCATGAGTTCGCGCAGGCAAACGCCGATCTTCGCATTTTTGGCGAGGAACCCGCCGAGGAAACCGAAACGAATGGCACCGCCGCGGAGAAACCAGCCGCCAAGGCCGCCGCCTCCGGCACGGTCAACCGCCGTCGCTGCATCCATGTCGAGTTGCACGAAAGCAAGGCCGTGGCCGAATTGCTCAACAAGCTCGAACGCAAGGGCCTTTCCATCGATCAGTATCGCGCCGCCGACAAGCCGCTCTTTGAATTGCTCGAAGGCGAGGGCGACAGCCAGAAAAAGCGCCCCATTTTTTCCATCCCGGAAATCCTCGAGGCGGTCAAGGAAGTCGGCAAACGCGGCGTGCAAATCACCCGGTTCAAGGGCCTGGGTGAAATGGACGCGAAGGAACTTTTCATCACCACCATGGACCCGACCAAGCGCCGCCTGCTCAAAGTTGATGTCTCCGACGCCGTCGAAGCCGAGGAAATGTTCTCGCGCCTCATGGGCGACGAAGTCGAACCGCGCCGCCAGTACATCGAGGACAACGCGCTCAACGTGCGGAATCTGGATATTTAAGGTAGGGACGGCAGTCCCTTGCCGTCCCATTTATTTGGGACGCGAAGGGACTCGCGTCCCTACCCCAGCACCGCGCGGCAAACCAGCACGGCGGCAATAGGCCCCACGGTATCCGCCACCAATCCGGCGGGAATTGCATGTCGCGTCTTGCGAATGCCGACCGAGCCGAAGTACACCGCGATGACATAAAACGTCGTCTCCGAGCACCCGTAAAACGTCGCCGCCATCAGGGTGATGAGGTTGTCGGGACCGTAGGCCGGGCTCTTCACCAAGTCGGTCAACAAGGCAAGCGCAGCCGTGCCGCTGAACGGGCGAATCATCGCGATCGGAACCAACTCCGACGGAAAATGGATGAAATCGGTGATGGGACTCAACGCCCACCGGATGAAATCCATTCCGCCCGCGGCCCGGAACATGCCCGTCGCCACCACCATCGCCACGATGTAGGGGAGGATGCGAAGGATCACGGTGAACCCCTCCTTGCCGCCTTGCACAAATTCGTCGTAGACCGGGATTTTTCGCAGCACGGCGTAGAGCGGAAAAAGAAGGATGAGCCATGGCAGCACCAACATGGAGAGCGCATCAATGATCCGAACCGGCCACACATGCGCGGCCAGTTCAGGCGAGGGCTTGCCGCCGATGAGTTCGGGAAAAGCAATGGCCAGCAGCAACGCGACAAAAATCCCCCCCGCCAGGGCGAGAATCCATTTCGACCCAGGAACCCAAGGCAGCGAGGCATCGGTCTCGGCGGCTTTCTTCTCGATTTGGCCTCCCTCAACCGCCGCGCTCGATGGGGCCGCGTCTCCGGAACCGGCGGAAATCCGCGGCACCTCCTCGAATTGACGGCGCGACCACGCTGTCCGTTCAAGGAGCTTGCAGGTCGTGATGGCAAAAAATTGCGCGACGGCGGTCGCCGCCAGCGAGGTGCCGATGATGACGGTCGGATTTTTGCCATGATAGAGCGCGAGCAGGCCAATCGCCGTCACCGGTATCAGCGTGATCGAACTCGTGTTGATCGCCAGCAGCATGCACATGGCGTTGGTGGCCGCGCCGGGACGCGAGTTGAGCTTGTTGAGTTCATCCATCGCGCGCAGGCCCAGCGGCGTGGCCGCGTTGTTCAGGCCGAGGATATTCGCCGAGACATTGAGCACGATCGCGCCCATGGCGGGATGATCCGCCGGCACATCGGGAAAAAGCCAGAGCAGGATCGGCTTCAGCGCCATTCCGAGCCGCTTCACCAACCCCGCTTTGTCCGCCAGACGCATCAGTCCGAGCCACAACGTCATCACACCGAGCAGGCCGAGCGCAAGATCCACCGCCGTCTTGGCGAAGGCAACCGAGGCGTCGCCCACCTCACCGATGCCTCCCGGATGGCCGACGACGGTGTTATAGCCGCCCATCAGCACCGCGACGCCGATCAGCCCGAGCCAGATATAATTCAGCATGCCGGGTCAAACCTTGCGCAACCCCCAGCGATTATCGATAAAAAAAAGAAAGAAGAGCGAACCGATCGAGAAGAAAATCGGCGGCAGGTCGATCATGATCGGGTCATCGAGGGTAAGGGCGTAGACCAGCCAGCCGCACGGTAGCGCCAACAGGCAAAATCCCAATGCCCAAGGAAACCGGGAGGTCACGGCCAGCGCGCTCCCGGCCAGCGGCAGGACAAGGACATCGTTATAGCTTTCGCGAAAGACCGGCAGAAAAAGATCGATGAGAAAGAACGAGGCGGCGAGTCCGGGCAAGAGCAAGTCCGCCTCTATTTTCCGGGTGAACCAGAGCCATAGACAAAAAAAACCGGCTGCGATGGCGGGCACCACCTGCACCGGAATGCGCTCGAGAGGGAGCCCATCCAAAAAATCGTAGACCGAAAAACGCGCATAGGGAATCGCCACGAAATTACCGAGGAGGTCTGTCGATGTTCCCTCAATGGTTGGCGGATAATGTTGCTGGCCCGGCCGAGGGTCGATGTGTTGGAGGAAGAGATAGGCATTGGTATCAACCGCCTTGAAATACTCCGACCATACGGGCGGATGAATCAGCAGCGGCCCAAGAAAGCAGATGGCCAGCCCGGTCAGCGCGCCCGGCAATTGCCCGCGTCGATGGAGTCCGATGAAAAGAGAAAGCAAGAGAAAGGTGGGGCGCAACGTCATCAGGAACCCGGCGAGAAAACCCGCCGCGAAGCTCTCCTTCCACGCGCGGTTGAGCGTCAACGTCAGCCAGGCGGAAAAGACAAAGGCAAGGAGGACATAGGACTGCCCGCGCTCGGCATGAAGGCGCCATGCCGCCGTAAAGCTGAATCCAATCATAAATGCGACTATCACCCATCGCTGCCATGGCTTGGGGCACGCGCAGAACCAGAGCAGCCCCGTCCCGAGCAGCAGCCCCCATTGCGTGAAGAGCCACAAAAACTGCCCGAGGCGGTAGGGAACCGCCGCATAAGGCGCGTGGAGCAGCAACAAAGTCGGCGTCACCGTCGTCTTGCTCACCGGCAGCTTGGGATTGTTGTAAACGTCGCAATACTCCTCCGGATCGCCCTCGTGCCACTTGTAGTAATAGGCGTCGAGACCGTTCTCGAAGAGCCGCACGCCGGTAATCCGGTTGCGCAAATCAATCGAGCCGCCCTGCATCGTGTTGCTGAAATCGACGCTGAAACTCACCAGCAGCGCGAGCGCCGCCACCACCCCCGCCACGACTTGCATGATTCCCTTCATCGTGGCTTTAGATAAAGCTCTTCCTCCCGTCCTTGTCGAGCTTCACGAGATGGACCCTTCCGTTTGTACCTTTTGCTCTCAAAAAAAAGCGCTATTCTGTTACAGGATGATTCCCCCCTCTTCCGCTCTCTTCAACGCCCTCGCCTCCGTCCATGTGTTGGCGGGGACCAGCCTCGCTGCGCAAACCCTCCTCGCGCGGGAAGGCCTGGTCCGCGAGTTCCCCACCGGCGCTCATATCGTCCGCGAGGGCGACGAGGGCCATTCACTCTTCATCCTTGTCGAGGGCAAAGTCGAGGTCGTCAAACACGCCGACTCTCCCGGCGCGGTCACGCTCGATACGCTCCAGAAGGGAGCCATCTTCGGCGAAATGTGCATTGTGGAGTCCATGACCCGCGCCGCCTCGATTCTCACCCTCTCCCCGGTCAAAACCATCGAAATCAAGGCGGCCACCCTTCATCACCTTTACCAGCAACTGCCCGACCAATACGCCATCGTCCTGCTTAACCTTGCCCGCGACATGGCCCGCCGCCTACGCAAACTCGATGAAACCTTCGCCGCCCGAGCTTAGAATGAAACCTGCTCCTTTTCGCTTTTCAACGCTCTACTGGATGTGTTCGCCCTCCCGACCTCTTCCATGAAATATCTCCACCACTTCCTTTGCGCTGGCCTCGTCCTGCTTCTCTTCACGGCCCTGTCTCCCCTCCGGGCCGACGAAATCGAAGTCTTCGCCGCCTCGAGCCTCTCGGACGCGCTCAAGGAAATCTCCGCCAGCTACGAAACGGAAAGCGGCGACAAAATCCTCCTCAACTTCGCCGCCTCGGACACGCTCGCCACGCAAATTCAAGCCGGTGCGTCCGCCGACATTTTTTTCTCCGCCGACGAAGCCAAGATGAATTACCTCGAATTTAAAGGTCTGATCGTGAAAGAGACCCGCAAGGACCTTCTGTCCAATGGCCTGGCCATTGTGGTACCGGCTAAAAGCTGCTTGGCGCTGACCTCGGCCACGCAACTCGGCGACTCCAAAATCCAAAAGATCGCGCTGGGACAACCGCTTAGCGTTCCCGCCGGAATTTACGCCCGGATCTATCTGGAAAAGATTGGCGTTTGGGATAAAATCAAATTACGCGTCGTGCCGTTTGAGAGCGTCCGCGCCACGCTTACCGCCGTCGAAACCGGCAAGGTCGATGCCGGCATCGTCTACAAGACCGACGCGCTCATCTCCAAAAAAGTAAAGGTCGCCTACGAAGTTCCGGTCGCTGAAGGCCCCGTGATCGCCTATCCTGTCGCTCTCGTGAAAACCTCGCAGCACGCCGCCGCCGCCCAAAAATTCCTCGATTATCTCGCCACAGACAGTTCCCTGAAGGTCTTTGAAAAATACGGCTTCATTGTCAAACTAACGACGCACTAGAAGCTGTCCGAAGATCATCGCTTGGGTCTTCAAAGGTTTGATTGATCATCTGTTCGCGCGAAACGCCTCGCCTCGCGTATTGCAATAGACATCGATATCGCAGTCGAAACTCCAGGTCACATATCGCAACCGCTGGTAGCTTGCACGCACTTTCGCCAGCTCAGTCCACCGCCACATGCAGACATCTTGACCCCATTACTGTCTGTTCTAACTTCGCCTTATAATTAAAACCATCTTCAAGCGTCTACTTTCCTTCGCCACCTGGCTCTTTAATCTCTTCGATCCGCCACCACTGGCTTCGATGACCACGGCCCAAAAAGCGGGCCGTGTCATCGCGCTCACGTCAACTTTGGTCGTCGGCTCCATCATCGTCGCCATGCTCGGAGCACTCGGCCTTTATCTGGTGCAGAAGGGCCGGGAAATCGGCAGCACACCCGAATTACTCAAAGGTCTCGGCATTATCTTCGTCGGAGTTATCGTTAACGTGGTCTGCGCGTTTATCCTGCTCCAAATCAAAAGGGCCGACGCCAAGCTCGTTCCACCCAAGAAGTAAGTCGTTATGGCCGGTTAGCTCCTGCTTCAATGAATCCCTAAAATGTGGAACGTGACGTAGAGACTCGCAGAGAAGAGCGTCGCGCCGAGAAAAACACATACGGGTAGCGTCAGGACCCATGCCAGCAGAATGCTGATCAGCGTATCCTTCTGCAAACCTGACCGGTTGGCAGCCATCGTCCCCGCGATGCCCGAGGAGAGAACGTGCGTCGTGCTCACTGGCAGGCCGTAAATGTCCGCTGCCTGGATCGTCGCATAGGCAACCAACTCCGCCGAGGCGCCCTGCGCGTAGGTCAAATGCGCCTTACCGATTTTCTCGCCAACCGTCACCACGATCCGCTTCCAGCCAATCATTGTTCCGCAACCGAGCGCCAACGCCACGACGACTTTCACCCAGATGGGGATATATTTCGTGAGCTTATCGAAATCACCCTTGTCTTTTTTCAGGGCGTCCGCATCGGCTTTATTCGTCACCAGCTTGGCCTTCAGCACCTTGCCCACACTCTCATCCACCAGATAAATATCAGTCCGTAGGGCCGTCCGCGCGTCGCGCGAAAGACTCCCGAAATCGCTCGCATTCCCGAGCGCATCCACGACGGACTGGGCCTCCACCACGATCGCCGCAAACGTCTGCGCCGTGGCCTTCGACCCACCCGGCTTGACAAACCCTGATAGCTCCTTGACCGCATCTTCCTTGCTCAGAGTCGTACCGTTGGTCAAAGGCGTGAAGACCGACACCACTTGGCGCAACTCCGTGGCAGCGCCCTGGACCATGCTCGAATCGGCCGCCATGTTAAGGGCAAATGCGCCCGGTACGATTCCCACCAAAATCAGCATGATGAGTCCCATGCCCTTTTGACCATCGTTGGACCCATGGGCAAAGCTCACGCCCGTGCAGGTCAAGACGAGGAGCCCGCGAATCCACAGCGGAGGCGGATTCTTTCCCTCGGGCGCCTTGTAGAGATCCTCACGCCGCACGATAAATTTAAGAATAAGCAAGAGAGCTCCCGCACAAAAAAAACCGACCAACGGCGAAATCAACAACGCCGAACCGATTTTGTAAGCCTGCTCCCAATTAATGCCCGCCATCCAACCCTGACCCGCCATCATCGCATTCGCCACGCCCACACCCATGATCGAGCCGATCAGCGTATGCGAACTCGACGCGGGCAAGCCCAGGTACCACGTGCCGACATTCCAGATGATCGCGGAAACCAGAAGGGAAAAAATCATGGCGAACCCGGCTCCTGAACCCGCATGGAGCACCAATTCCACCGGCAGCAGCGCCACGATGCTGTAGGCCACCGCACCTGACGAGAAGAGCACCCCGATCAGATTCCAGCAACCCGACCAGACAACCGCATAGACCGGCTTCAGCGTGTTGGTATAAATCACCGTGGCGACCGCGTTGGCCGTATCGTGGAAGCCGTTGACGAACTCGAAGCTCAAGGCCAGGGCCAGGGCCAAAAGTAAAAAAAATGCCGCGCCAAAAGTCAGTGCTTCTCCAAAAAGTTCCATTGCCGATCTCCTCTTCGTTTGGTCGCGATACCCCTTTGCCTGCCAACCAGTTCGGCCCGCTTCCAGGGAATCGCGCCCGTAGTCAGACAGCGCTGCGTTACAGTTGCGTGTATGTCAGGTCACTGTTTCGTGACATTTCCGCTCCAGGCGATATTGCCGGAAGAAGAGAATTAGGCGCGTCCGCCAGGCCTGCGCCAAAGCGCCAAACCGGCGACCAGCCAGGCGGCGAGCATGGCGACGTCACTCAGATTGTTCATCAGCTCAGCTGGCAGCTTCAGGCCCGCAAGATGATAATGGGCAACGTAATGCATCGCGATTGTCGATTGCCCCGCCGGAATGGCCACCGCCCGCAACAGATAATCCGCACGCAGCAGCGGCACGTCGTGGCCGTTCACCTGCACCTGCCAGTCGGCATCGTAGTAATCGTTGACCAGGATAAAGCCGCTCCGGGTCGTCTGCGCCTCGATGTCGATTTCCGTGGGCGTGTAGGTTTTCAGGTCGATGTTGTTGGAAGTGGCAACCGGCCCCTCCGGCATGGGCACCTTGACGGCGGCGGGAGGTTCGAGCAGCAGAGTCTCCCGCGGATTCCAAGCGGGGTCTTTAAGCTTTTTTAGCAGCGCGTCTTCCGAAAGAACGTCAGCTCCGGGAACAAAGGTCGCCTTGGCCAGGTAATCCTTCATCGTGACCACGGCGTGGGAAGGAAGGTCCGGCGAGGGAGTCAGGGCGATGGTGTAGCCGTTCGCATGGTCGATATTGGCGGCGATGGCGGGATCCTGCCGCATTTGAGTCAGGTCCTGCTGGGGGACGACGACATTTTTGACTCCGGTGAGCAACCAAAGGCGCTCGCGCCCGGGGTCGAGGAGCTGGAAAAAGGTGTTGAGATCGTCCGGGATGCGCGATGCCGCCGATACGTCAAGGCAGGAGATATCCATGGCGGCAAACTGGTTTTGGAGAAGCGTCTGCAGGGTTGTGTCCTCCGTCGCCACGCTGCACCGGACGGTTTCCCCCTCGCTGCGGAGCGCCTCGAGAAGCTCATTGGAGTCGGTCAAGGCACGCAACGGCAAAGGCGCGATGAATTGAGTCGCCACCCAACCGAGTTGCACCGTGCTAAACACGGCCAAAGCCAGCGCCAGGGTCAGCGGTAGTTGCTCAGGCCGGAGCATATATTGCCAAAGGCGAAGGAGCCAGGGATTCACCGGCGTCCATTGCCGCAGCTTCTCCGGTCGCCAGAGCAAGCGCAGGACAATGCAGAAGAGCGCCATCAAGGCCAGGGCCCAAAACAGGGCCGTGTGCATCGTGCTCATCATATTGGCAATTTCGACCGGCGCATAGCCATCGGCTTGAAAAACGGCAGCGAGCACGACGGCCATGGGATAACTCGCGAGGAATCCCAGCGCGAGGAGAATCAGGAACCCCATGGTGAACCAAGCCAGCCGTCCCCGGATGATTTTTGTCCCGGGCGAATCGGCTTCAAGTGAAGAGAGCAGATGCTGCGTCCCGAGTGCGCTCAGCACGACCAGGGCGAAATTCACGATCTCGACCCACTTCAGCGGGTTGCGCCATTTATCCATCAGCGGCAGCGCAAAAAGCGGCCGGTAAAAGGGTGTGTGCCAGCCCCAGGAGAGGATCAAGGCGACAAAACCGAGAGCCAGCAGGAGGCGTCCGTAAAAGAGTTGCCGCCCGGTCAATCGCGCTGGGCCCAGGAGCGCTCCGGGCAACAGGAAGACCATGCCGAGGAGGGCCACGACGGTCGCAACCGTCCCCGTCGTGCTGATGGCGAGGTTGAGATTGCGCGAACCCTCGTGATGCTTCGGCCAGTCGGGCCATTCCCCGATCCAGCCCCAGTAAGGCCCTTCGCCATGATTCATGTGCCAGCCAAAAAAACCAGGCACGAGATAAGTCAGGGTTTCCGCCGGACCAAGGCTGAACTGAGTGACCAATTTGTAGGTTTGCTCCCGGTCGACCGAGCCCGCCAGCGTCACGCCCACGATATAGCTTTGGAAAAGCGCCAGCAAAGGAGCCAGCGCGATGATCGCCGCGACCCCCACGCAAAGGGCGAGATGACGCAGTTTCCAGAGGTGGCCTGCTATCGTGGAGCTGGCGCCGGTGCGTTGGAAAATCGGGGCAAGATAAAGCGCGGCGATCAGCAGGCTGTCGATGGCCCCGCGATCCGTGTTCGAGGGCAGAGAAACGAGAATGCCGCAGCTCGCGCCGCTGATGACGGCGTAGGCCCAATGGTCGGTCCTTTGCGCGCGCAACGTTCCCCATGCCGCCACGGCAAAGAAGGGCCATGACGTCATGTAGGCATAGTGACCGGGATAAATGAAGGGCAGGATGTCGCCCTGCCAGGCAAAAATCACCCCGCCAAAAAGCGCCGCAGGCCGCGTCAGTTCCAATTCGCGCAGAAAAGCCGCCATCGCCAGCAAGGCCAGGGTGCTGATGACCGGCGCGTAGGTGGTGAAAAACCACCAGGGGGAAAGAGTTGCCGCCGCGAGACTGAAGGGGTTCAAGGCTTGCGGCAGGTAGGCCACGCCGAGCCAGTTCAGCACCTGAAACGAGCCGGTGGGTGGAAAATGGTAGGCCAGTTTCCAGAGGTTCGACGGGTTGACGTCGAGCGACACCGGTACCATTCCGCCGAAGGAAAAGAACTGGCAGAGCCAGAGTTGCGCCAGCAGGGAAACCAGCGCCACGACCCAGAGAGAAATCCACGGTCCTGTTTTAACGGGCGAATGATCCGGCAATGGCATCGTCGATAGATAGCGGGGTCGATGGATGGAGGGAAGCGCGATTGAAGGCGCCGCCTTGCCCTGCGGCGATTTCCACCATATTCTTTTCCCTATGCCCGACTTTGATTATCAACTCGTCGTTATCGGTAGCGGCCCCGGCGGCTACGTCGCCGCCATTCGCGCGTCCCAACTCGGCCTCAAAACCGCCATCGTGGAAAAAGACAAGACCCTCGGAGGCACCTGCCTGAACGTCGGGTGCATCCCGAGCAAGGCGCTTCTCGCTTCGAGCGAGCATCTCCATTTCGCCAAGGAACGTTTTGCCGCGCACGGCATCATCACCGGGGACATCAAGCTCGATCTCGGCGCGATGATGAAGCGCAAGGGCGAAGTGGTAGGCAAGCTCACCGGCGGGGTCGCCTACCTGATGAAGAAAAATAAAATCGACGTGGTGAAGGGCCTCGGCAGGCCGGTCGACGGCAACACGGTCGAGGTGACCGACGAAAGCGGAGCGAAGAAAACGCTCAAGACACAAAACATTCTGCTCGCCACCGGAAGCGTGCCGGTCGAGTTGCCCTTTCTTAAATTCGACGGCAAAAAGATCATCAGCAGCGACCAGGGCATAGCGCTGGAAAAAGTGCCGAAGACGATGCTGATCATCGGCGCGGGCGCGATTGGCCTTGAACTCGGCTCGGTCTGGGCGCGGCTCGGCACGGAAGTCACCGTCATCGAATTTCTCCCCCGCATCGCCGCCGTCGGCTTTGATGCGGAGACGTCGAAAATTCTCCAGCGCAACCTTGAAAAGCTGGGGATGAAATTTGAACTCAGCACCAAGATCGAATCGGCCAAGGTCACCGACAAGGGCGTCGAACTGCAGGGTGTGAAGGGCGACGGGAAAGTAAGCTACTCGGCGGAAATCGTCCTCGTCGCCGTGGGCCGCAAGCCTTTCATCACCGGCCTCGATCTCGACAAGGTGGGCGTGAAGACGACCGACCGGGGCCGCATCGCGGTCAACGATCATTGGCAAACCAGCGTGCCCAGCATCTATTCCATCGGTGATGTCATCGACGGCCCGATGCTCGCCCATAAGGCGCATGAGGAGGGCGTGGCGGTCGCGGAACGGCTCGCGGGCAAACCAGGCCATGTAAATTATGGCATCATTCCCGGCGTCATTTACACCGCTCCCGAAGCCGCCAGCGTCGGCCTGACCGAGGACGAGGCGAGGGAGAAGAAGATCGACGTGCGGGTGGGTAAATTTGCCTTCACCGCCAATGGCCGCGCCATCGCCAACGACACCACCGAGGGCTTCGCGAAAATCATTGCCGATGCAAAGACCGACCGGGTGCTCGGCGCGCACATTGTCGCGAGCAACGCCTCCGAACTGATTGCCGAGACGGTGCTGCTCATGGAATACAGCGGCAGTTCCGAGGACCTCGCCCGCACGATCCACGCGCACCCGACCATGTCCGAAGCGGTGAAGGAAGCCGCGCTGGCCGTGGACAACCGGATGTTGAGTGCGTGATGAGTGGGCACATTGTTCCTTCTATCATCACCGATCTTTTCAAGCCCTTGATTTAAAACATCTTTCGGCATAATTCTTGAATTTCATCCGGTTCCCTTGTCTCCCGCGCCTCCACGCGATAAGCTCACTGCGATGTCTGTCCGCGTGCCCCTGGCGAAGTTAAGTTTGATCTACACTCGCAGTGATCTGCGCCGCGCGGGAGAAGTCTCGGCTCTCCGCAGGCTCACGCTCTGGGGTGCGGGCCTGCTGATTGCCCTGGCACTTTACTTCGGCATCCCGGCCTTCTTCGCCTGGAAGCATGTTATCTCCTCCAGCGGGGGCCGTTACTTTCTTCACCGGGTCGTGATTCCCGTCCCGGTCTTCACGCAAAACGATCCGCGCTGGACATTCGAATTGCTGGGGCCGACTTTCGACACACTGGGGCAGTCGGGCTGCGCGGTCACCTCCGCCGCGATGGTGCTGTCGTCCTATGGCGTTGATACCGATCCCGACCGGCTCAACCAATATCTGACGACCCATGGTGGGTACACCGATAACGGCTGGCTCTATTGGGAAAAAGCGGCCGAGGTCGCGCCCGGTGGCCAGGTCGAAAAAGCCTACGAGGACCTGCCCTCCTATACCCTTATCGACCAAAACCTGATGGCGGGCAATCCGGTCATCATCCGGCTCACCCTGCCCAACGGCACCACCCATTTTGTCGTCATTGTCGGCAAGCAGGGCTGGGATTATCTCGTACAGGACCCGGCCCGCAGCCCGACCTGCGGCGTCTATCCGCTCAGGGAACTGACCAGCCGCATCGAGGCGCTCCGTTTTTTCCGGGTCGTGCCCGCGCATTGGGATCAACCGATGTTCAATTCCGGCGGGAAATAATCGCCCTCGAAAAAGCTTTCACCTCTTGCCTTTTGGCGTGGTTTTCCAACAAGATGGTGGGATGGATTTGCCCCGCATTGTCGAATCGTTGCTTTTTGCGACGGATCGGCCCCTGACTACCAAAGCCGTCGCCCATGCCCTGCATCAAGCGGCGAAGTTTTCTCCCTCGCCCGAAACCACCGCTTACGAAAAGACGACGCTGAGTGAGATCGAGGCTGCCGTCGAGCAATTGAACGCCCGGCTGGCCGGAGAAGGCTCCAGCCTGATGGTGCAGGCCATTGCGGGAGGCTATGTGCTGAAGACCCGGCCCGAGTTCGCTGTCTGGACGAACAAGCTTTTCGACCAGCCCAAGGCGCCGCGCCTCAGCCAGCCCGCGCTGGAAACGCTGGCCGTCATCGCCTATCGCCAGCCCATCGGCCGCGCGGAAATCGAATCGGTGCGCGGCGTCGCTGTCGATGGCGTGGTTGCCACGCTGCTCGAACGCAAAGTCATCCGCGTGGCGGGCCGCTCCGAGCAACCCGGTCGTCCCCTTCTCTACGAAACCACTCCGCTTTTTCTTGAGCTTTTCGGGTTGAAAAGTCTCGAGGAGCTTCCTAATGCGGATGAGCTGCGCCGGTTGCAGACTCCCGATATTTCCCATGCCCCCGAACAACAACAACTTGACGTCGGTCTTGTCACGGCAGATGCAGCGCCTGCGGCTGCAAGTGGACCGGATCGATCTCAGGATGCTCCAACTTCTCCAGCAACGGACTAAGCTTTCCGGCCAGATCGGCAAGATGAAACGCCGCCATGGGGCGGTGATCTACGTTCCCGAGCGGGAGCGGGAGTTGATCGCGCGCCTCACGCGTCTCAGCAAGGGGCGGCCTTCGGCGCGGGCCGTCGCCGCCATTTACCGCGAGATTTTATCCAGCTCCCGTTGCGCCCAGGGCCAGCCTCCCCTTGGCTTGTTGCAGGCCAGCGTTGCCACCGTGCTTCCGGCCAGTCGATGGCGTTTCGGGGCTTGCGATCAATTTGCGCCCAAGAAATCGTGGGCCGAATTAGCCAGGGGTCTTGAAAAAGGCGATCTCTCGCTGGCTTTGCTGACGGGAGAGGATTTGTTGAAAGTGCTTCAGGTTTCGCGGCAACGAACCGGGTTCCTAAGCCGTTTGACGGTGGCGGGCGATTTCTTCCCAACGACCGATTCCACCACGCCGCTGGCCCAAAGAGTCTTCATTATAACGCCGCGCGGAAAAGGTGCCCTCGCGGAGGCTGGTCGAATCCTCATTTTAATCGAGTGCAAATCCACGCAGAATGCGATAAAAAGTCTGCTTCGCTCCATGCCCGACCTCCCGATTCAAGCCGAACATCTGACCCTTCGCGCCGCGAATGCCCGTCGGACGCCTGCCCTTGCTCTGGTACGGCTGAGCCTGACCCAACCGGCGGACCGCACCGGTGTGACCGGTCGCCTGCTGGCAGCCGCCAAGGCCTTGAACATCGCCATTTCCATCCTCGGAATTTACCCGGACACAGAGGCTTATGGCGGATAACTCCCCTGCGCCGGAGAGCGGCTCGCCACCACCGGTGCCGTCCAGCGGCACGACGGGGCGCTTGAAATCGCCCACGACTCAACTGCCCATTAAAAAAAGCGGTCCGGGGAAAATCGTCGTCATGCTTTCTTCCGTGGCCAAGCCGCCTCCGGCCGGGACCCAGTCGCTGATTAACGTCACCCCGGTACCGGGTTCGGTCCCGAAAGTCACCCCGGTCAATCAACCACCGCCTCTGCCGCCAAAACAGGTGTCCCCGACCGCCGTGCCGCCTCTAAGCCGTTTGAGCGGGACGACCTTTGTCAAACTGCCGCCGAAGACGGACATACCCAACTCATCCAGCACCGTGCCCAGCGCGAAGGATTCGACGGCAAACAAGATCGTGCCACCGCCGTTGCCGAAGAAATCGGGCGCGCAACATATCCCGCCGATCAAGCTCAACGAGCCTGCCACCACCACCGATTCTGAATCAGACTCGATCTTCCTTCCGCCTGATGCACCCAAAGTCGCACCGAAACCGGAAGGGTGGAAGAGCCTTGAGCCGGGTGAATTAAATCCGCCCGCGGGCGCCCTGCAGAGCCTCGATGTTTTTGAGGGCAGGCAAAAAGTTTCGGAAAAGTCACCCGCCAGCGACGGAAAAGTCAAAACCGGCCCTCTCGTCGCACCCCCACTGATCCCGCCGAACCGGGGCGAAACTTCTTCCTCGACAGGCTCCCTGCTTCGCCCGCCGCCGTTGCCTTTGACGCCGCCGAAGCAGGAAGAGAGTTCGTCCGTGCCACCACTCCATGTCGCACCGCCGATGCTCGAAAAAGCGCCGGAACCCTCTTCAGAAAAGTTGGCCCAGCCAAATTTCCCCGCCGAGACCCGCAAGGACGAAGCCCCGCCCGCGTCACCTGAATCGGCGGCGGTTCAGAAGGTTCCCGCCTTGATCCAGCCCGACATGCCGCCTCTCAAGGCCTTGCCGCCGCCCTTACCTCCAGTGATCAAGATTCCCGACAACTGGCTCAAGAAAAAATCGGCTCCCCTGGTCGTTTCTTCCACGGCGCCCAAGCCGCCGCCGGTCCCGCCGATGATCGAAGCCAAACCGGCGTTGAAAACCACCGTTCTCCCCAAACGCGCGCTACCGCTTCCTCCAGAAACCCCGGCTGATGCGACCGCGCCCGTGGTCGAGCCGCCCGGGATTGCCGAGGGAAAAGAATCTGCGGAAAAAACGGATGCACCGCTTCCCGCAACACCAGTGAGCGAGACGAAATCGCCATCCTCCCCGGAAAAAGAAAACGTGGGGGAGGCCATCGGTCTGGCTCAACCCGTACTGCCTCTGCCCGTCCTATCAAAGACAAAAACCGAAACGCCCAAGACCCGCGCCGAACGCGCCAAGAGACGGCGCTTTCTCGAAATCGTCGTTTTTTGGGGCGCACTTGTCCCGATCACCGTCATCCTCCTTTTCGTGGGCAGCCTTTACTTCGGTCGGGACACCCGCGTGGAGGGCCAGGTCATTCCGCCATCCGGCATGACCCTCGGCAATGAAATGTGGATCGTCACCGATTTCTCGTCTCTCGCTTCGGGCATCGCGGAGGATCTCGCGGCGGAGCGCATACCGCTGGAACAGGACATCCAGGAAAAGCAGGACCACGTCCAGCGCGCCCAGGCCGATGTCGCGGCGCGCGAGGAGCGCATCCGGCTTATCGACCAGGAAATCCAGGCAGCCAAGGATGATATTAATGGGGTCATCAAGGAATCCCGAGACGCGACGCAAGCCGTCTGGGATGGCGAGGGCTCCCAGATCGACGCCGAGTACCAGACCCGTTTCGATCAACTGAAAAATGACATCGCGAGCCGGGCGAAAACACTCAAGCTCAATTATCAGCCCGATCCCAATTTCGATTCTCCCGAGGTCTGGGCCAATTCCTACCGGCTGGCGCTTTATACCGTCCCCGCCGGAGTCGATGGCGTCAAGGAACATCAGTGGATCAGCGACGAAATGAAGCAATGGCGCGACTTCCTCAAAAGTCTGGATGATCGCAAGGAACAACTGCGCGAAAAAGCGGCGCAACTGAAGCTCGCCCCGGCGCCCAAAATCGCTGATCTCAATACGAAAATCGAGGATTTGCAGCAACGCTCCGACGCCACCGCGGCCGAAGAAGTGCCGCTCAAGGCGGAACTCCAGGTGGCGCAGGATGAACTTGCGCAGGCCCAGGCCGCCGACGCGGTTCTGGACGACAAATATTACAAGCAGCTCGATGCGCTGCCCGCGGAAGCCATCACCAAGCATATTCCCGTCCAGACCAATGGCCGCTTTACCTGGGTCGACGATGACGTCTTCGCTGAAGGCGAGAACGAGCACCACTATTGGATTTTCTCCCGCGCCATCCGCGCCGACGGACGCCAATATTGGGCGCTTCATCCCTTCACCATCAGCAAGAATCAAACGGTGGAACTCACCATCGAGCCGGGCGGTTTCATTTCGACGAAGGCCATTCTGCGGCCGAATCTTTCGCCGGATGAACAAGACCAGTAGCAGGGCGACCGGCAAAACAACGTGGGCCTGGCGGCGATGGATCGTCTCCGGCCAACAAGAGCTCTGGCTGGAGCGGCTGCGCGAGGCGGGTTGCACGGCCTGGGCCTTTACCGAGCGCCCTCAACGCTCGCGAGTTTTGCTCGAAGCCTACGTTGATTCACGCGCCCGTGCCGTCGCCCTGACCCGGAACTGGGGTGGTCGCCTTCGTCCCGTCAATGTCCGGGAATGGACCCGAACGCGCCCCGCGCCTCCCACCCGGATCGGGCGCAAGCTGGAGATCATCCACGAAAAAGCGCGGGGCCGTCGACCCGCCGGGCGTCCGCAGCTCCATATCCCGCACGGCCTCGCCTTCGGCAGCGGCGAACATGCCACGACTTTCATGCTCTTGCGGGCGCTGGTGAACCGGGAGGACCTGGGCAAAATGGCCGTGCTCGATCTTGGAACCGGCAGCGGTGTTCTCGCCCTGACGGCCCGGCTCTGCGGCGCGCGGAAAATCGCGGCGACCGACTTCGATCCCGATGCGGTGAGAACCGCGCGGCAAAATGAAGCGCTCAATTTCTCGCAACCGCTGATTCGCTGGCGTCAGGCCGACGTGCGCAAGCTCCGTCCGACCGCCCGATACAATCTCGTACTCGCCAATCTCTTCAGCGGAATCCTGACCGAGGCTGCGGCGCCCATTGCCGCCAGCGTGGCGCCGGAGGGTCAGCTTTGGCTCAGCGGCATCCTCGATTCGCAACAGGACGAGGTCATCGCTTCTTATCGCCGACAAAAAATGAAATTGAATCGCGCGCTCCGTCGCGGCAAATGGGTCATGCTGCAAATGACCCGCTCCCTTGGGCAAGGCACCTAAGACGAAGAACCCGTCGGCGGCGAGACGAACACCACCCAGACAAAGTAAGCGATCCCGGCCGCGGCCAGAATCCCCGCGATGGTCAGGATCATCATCCACATCTTCGGCGGCGCTCCGCGTGATTTTTTCACCACCGGTGACGAATTGGTAAAGCCCGCCGGGCGGCCATGGGTGGCGCACTCGGACAGCTTGACGCGCTCGGAGGGATTCGGCATGGGTTGTCCGGGCGGCGCGTGTTCGGAATCGTAGAGCAGCTCGATATTGCCCAGGCGCAGAACATCGTTGCGGCGAAGTTTCTGCTGCGTGATCCGCTCGCCATTGATCCGGCTCCCATTGGTCGAATCGAGATCCTTGATCGAATAATCAAGCCCATCGAGGTTGAAGACCGCATGGTGACCCGAAATACTGGCGTGCTCCAGTTGTATGCCATTATCGGCGACGCGACCGACCGTGATTTCCGGTCCGGCAAGATCAAACGATTTACCGGCAAATTCCGGCGACTGTGCAACTAAACGGGGCATAATGGCAAACGCTACGAGCTTTTGGAGTCCATTTCAATCATTTTACCGAATTCACGGAAAAAGTAATTGGCGTCGTGCGGCCCGGGAGCCGCTTCAGGATGGTATTGGACGGAGAAAACCGGCTCCGAACGGTGCCGCAAGCCCTCACTTGTCTGGTCGTTGAGATTGATCTGGGTGGTTTCCGCTTCCGCCACAGGAAGCGACTTTGGATCAACCGCAAAGCCGTGATTCTGCGAGGTGATGCTTATCCGGCCCGTGATCAGGTCCTTGACCGGCTGGTTGCCCCCGCGATGCCCGAACTTCAGCTTGAAGGTCTTTCCACCCAATGCATAGCCGAGGATTTGGTGTCCCAGGCAAATGCCGAAGATCGGTTTCTTCCCGATCAACGACTGCACCGTTTTGTGCGCGTAGGTGAGAACGCCGGGATCGCCCGGGCCGTTGGAAAGAAAAATACCGTCAGGATCGGTAGCGAGCGCTTCCTCAGCCGTCGCGGTGGCCGGGAGAACGCGCACCTGAAAGCCGTGCTGGCGCAGACGGCGCAGGATGTTGGTCTTCAGACCGTAGTCGAACGCGACGATGCGGTATTTGACCGGAGGCAGCTTCTCGAAATAATCCTCGCCCGTAAGTGGAGGCGCACCAGGCGCGCGCTTGCCCTGGATGAGGCTCCATTTGCGGCTGAGCTTGCCCTTGGGGTCCCAATCATAGGCTTTCGCGCAGGTGACTTCCTTGACGAAATCGCGTTCGAGATAGGACCACTTTTTGGCGAGATCAATCGCCGCCGCGTCGGAAATCTTCTCCGAGGTCAGCACGCCGCGCAGCGAGCCTTGCGTCCGTAGCCGCAGGGTCAGCGAGCGCGTGTCGATGCCGGTGACGCCGGGAATCTTGTGGCGCTCCAGATAAGCGGCCAGCGTCTCCTCGCTGCGCCAACTGCTGACGACGGGGGAAAGCTCGCGCACGATCAGGCCGGAGACGTGCGGTTCGTGCGACTCGACATCGAGCGCGTTGATCCCGGTGTTGCCGATCAGCGGATAAGTCATCGTCACGATCTGCCCGCGATACGACGGGTCGGTCAGGATTTCCTGGTAACCGGTCATCGACGTGTTGAAACAAACCTCCCCGTTCGCGGTCAGGGGCGCGCCGAACGATTGGCCGCGCCAGATGCTGCCGTCTTCGAGGGCAAGAAGGGCTGAACTCATGGTGCCCCAATATCGCGGGTAATGCGCGAAGCTCAAGAAATTGTGCGGAAAAAATTCTGGAGAGTAGGATTCCGTCCCGACGTGGATTCTTGCCCTATGCCGAGCTTGTCGCATACGCACGTTGCTACCTCACAAAAGAGCTTTTTGAAAAGGACTGGCTCTGGCATGATCCATTCATGGGCCTTTGCTCAGCAAAAATCCTCCTTGATAATCCACGCTTGCCTGCGCTCCACCCCATGGAGGTCGGAGCCGTCGCAGATACGGGAGCCTTGTTTTTGTGTATTCCGGAACACGTCGCCAATCAGCTTCAACTCCACGAAACCTCGAAGAAGGAAGTGACCGTAGCCGACGGTCGGAGACAATTCTGCCCCTATGTGGGGCCTGTCCACATTCGCTTTGAAAATCGGGAATGCTATGTCGGCGCCGTCGTGCTCGGCGACGAGGTTCTGCTCGGCGCGGTACCGATGGAAGACATGGACTTGGTCGTCATTCCCTCGGAACGACGACTGGCCGTCAATCCGCTTAATCCCAACTTTGCTGCGGGGATCGTCAAGGGGTTCAAGGTTTCCGATTAGCCCAACAAATCCCCATTCACGACCTCAGCATACGTCTTGAAGTGGAATTTGCAAACCGACTTCAGCGCATCAGGGCCTGACTTCTTCACGATTTCCTTAGCGGCGGCCTTCACCTGCGCCGAAGCTCCCTTGGGCAACGTCACGCCGATTTTTTCGCCGAGGAATTTCAGCCGCGACAGGAAACCGGCGCGCGCCAGGATCGAGGCTGCGGCGACGGCGATGTCGCTTTCCGCCTTCGTGCGCTGCTGGAGGACGATCTGCTTGCCTCGTTCTTTCAGCGCACGCTGGATCAGCGTCTCATGCGCGAATTTATCCGAAAGCGCCCTCGGGCATTTGGGCCAGCGCGTCAGCAGGTTCTCGATCACCGTCGCGTGGCCCCAGGCGAGCAGCGCGTTGAGATTCCTGAACTTCACGTAAAGCTCGTTGTACTTCTCCGGCGAAATGACCACGACGTTGCAGCGGTCGAGCGTCACCAGGTCCTTGATCGCGTCGGCCAGGTCGAGCGCCTTCTGGTCACTGCTGATTTGCTTGCTGTCCTTCACGCCGAGATCCAGCAGCTTCCTCGGCAGGTCGCCATCCACAAAGACGCCCGCAATGACCAGCGGCCCGAAGAAATCGCCCTTGCCGCTTTCGTCGATGCCCAGGTGAGGCTGGAACATCTCCGGGTTGTGGATTTCGTCATAGCCGAGCTTCGCCTCGCCGATGATTTCCGGCTCAATCGTAAACTCGACGAACTCCTTCGCTCCCCGGCCCTGCACGAGCAGCTTGCCCGACGTGTAGGCGTTCACCGTCAGTTTTTGTTTCTGCGCGCCGTAGAGCGTGTAGGGTACCTCGCGAAACGTGAAACCCTTTTCCTCCAGAATGGCCCGTAGCGTTTGCGCCTGCGCGGTATCAATTTTGAAAGTGAAGCTGGCGGATTCGGACACGACGAATATCTTCTAAAGCAGAGAAGTACCGTTGAAAATGAAATCCGTACGAAGAGATACCACCATAAATGAGTAACCCGGCGCTTTACCTCGGTTTGGTTGCACTGATGTGGTGGAACTTACCCATGCGAACTGTCGCAGAAGATATTCCATTGCGCACTTTGTTTGATCGCTCCGATCTCATCGTTGTAGCCACGCCTCAGACGGTTTGCGGTATGTGCCTAGGTAGTGGCCCCTATCCGAATGGGGTAACGCCCACACCTCGCTACGATACATTTTATCCCAGGCTCAAAGTCGATCTCGTTGTGAAGGGCGACCTTGCCTCCAACAAAAAATTTTCGATCAACTACACCCTTTTGAGGTTTGAATCCAAGGATCCACCCAAGAGAGAAGCAAATCCATTCACTTTTAAAATCGACCCTTCCGCCATGGAAGATGAGGTAGGCCTGCCCGGTTCTCCTCGCGAAGGAACACAGTATATCTTTTTCCTCGAAAATCGCGAAAAGCGTGACTCAAAATCTAACGAAGCATTGGGTACGGAAAATGTTATTTACCGAACATTTGATTTTAAGTACGGCATGATTCCAGCAAGCCCGGACACGTTAATCACACTCAGCAAATTAGCAAAGGGCGGTTAGGACCAAACAAGCTGACATGGCCATTCGCTCGCCTGCTTTTTCCTCGTTGCGCATCAAACTCGCGAAGTGGTACGCCTCGACTCGGCGCGATCTCCCCTGGCGCCGCACGACCGATCCCTACGCCATCACCGTCTCAGAGATCATGCTGCAGCAGACCCAGGTCGTCACCGTCATCCCCTATTACGAGCGCTGGCTCGAGCTCTTTCCAGACTGGGCCGCTCTCGCCAAGGCCGCAGAGCACGATGTCATCAAGGCGTGGGAGGGTCTCGGCTATTACCGTCGCGCGCGCAATCTCCAGGCGCTGGCAAAGGCGGTTGTGCTCGAGGGTGGCCAGATGCCCCGGAACGCGGAGGGACTGCGCGCGTTACCCGGCATCGGACCTTACACCGCCGCCGCCGTGGGTAGCATCGCCTTCGGACTTCCACTCGCGGTGCTGGACGGAAATGTCATGCGCGTTCTCGCACGATTGCTGGCGCTGCCGGACGACATCTCGCGTCCTGCCACTCGCACCAAACTCCAGGAGATCGCCGATCAATTTTTGGATGAGCGCGATCCCTCCACGCACAACCAGGCTGTCATGGAACTGGGCGCGACCGTTTGCCTGCCCCGCCAGCCCATGTGCCTGATTTGTCCCCTGCAAGCCGGATGCCGGGGACGCAGTCACGCGGAGGATTTCCCCGTGAAGTCGCGCGTTCCCCAGGTCAGGCGCGCCGAAACCGTCGCCATCCTCAAGCATGGAAAGAGCTTCTATTGCGAGCAGGTGCCCGCTGGAAAACCGTGGCATGGCCTCTGGCGCTTTCCCGATTTCGATCCGGTGCGGATGGTGCCGGGCGACGAAATTGCGCGCCTCAAGTACGGCATTACCAAGTATGCAGTCACGATGCAGGCCATTTCCGCCAAATGGAAATCGCGCGTGCCTGCCGCCGGACGCTACCTCACTGTCGAGCAAATGCAGGCGCTGGCCTTTGCCGCCCCCCATCGGAAACTGGCCAGACTGCTTTGAGATAATCTTCTAAGATTCCGGACGCTGCATCCGATATCAGAAAAGATTGCCCGAAGAGGACATCGCCAATTTATTTGAATTTCCAAGAGAGGGGGGGTGACTAAACAATGATCAATAAAGTAATTACCAGCGCCAAAATCGCGCTGCGCCGGATGAAGAGCAAAAAAGGCCAGACCCTCGTTGAGTACGCCTTGATTCTCGCCTTCATTTCTGTTGTCGCCATCTCCGTTCTGATCGCCCTGGGCAACCAGGTCAAGAGCGTGTTCACGACCATCACCAGCCAGCTCGCGATCGCGGGAAGCAGCCACTAGTTCTCCTCCTGGCACACAGATTTGAGCAGTTCCACTCTCTCAAATCCCCAGCCGAGTCAGCCATCAGCGATTCCTCGTTTCCAAATTCCATTTGGGAACGTCACTTGCTCCCCACGAAATTTCGTTTTCGCGCTGACTAAAAAGAGTATTCCATTACCTCCTCTCCCCCAATCCTGCTAAGGTTATTCAAATTTCCGTCATGCCTCCCGCCATCACCGCCTCCCTCGCCCCCGGCGAAGAAATCCTTTGGCAGGGAAGCCCCCGACCTTCCGTCTTCATGCTCCGAGGCATCACTTCCATTTTCTATGGCATGACGTGGTCTATCCTCGGCGCGTTTTGGTATCACGGTTCCGGCGGCATCGGCGAATACTCGGCCTTCGAGGGCTATTGGCGCATCGTCCCGCTCCTTAGCCTCCCCTTCATTTTCGCCGGTTGGAGTTTCTTTTTTTACCCGATCAGCCTCGGCGCACGCGCGCGTCACACCTGGTATGTCGTCACCAACCGCCGCGTCTTCATCGCGCGACTCCACCGGAAAAAGCCGCCCGAATTCCGCGTCTTTACCCGCGAAGAAATGGGGGCGCCCCACGTCGTCAAACGCCTCGACGGACTCTACGAAGTCATCCTTACCCGCCGTGCCCAGGACAAGCCCTATCTCATCCCCACACTCGAATCGGGTTTCTTTGGCATCCCCGACGGACCTGCCGCCGCCGAAGCCATCAACGCCACCACGAATCCGTGAGGAGAAGGAACCGCCAAATTCCCAAATTTTTAGATGGGATTAATGTGATTAAGAGGATTGGCTGAAGAGAATCCGCCTGCCTTTGAAATCATTTTAATCTTATTAATTCCATCCAAACCTCCCACTCTTCATTCCGATAATTCCGTCAGAAATTCAGCGGGATCACACCCCCCGCTGATTCGGCTCCCAGATCAGCTTGTGCATCTGCAACTGCATACGGACGCGCGGCAAGGCATCGGCCATCACCCGCGTCGCCAATTCCAGCGGCGTCATCTTCCCAAATACCGGCGAAAACAAAATCGCGTTCACGCGGTCCGCCCAGCCCGGCACAGCCGCCAGCACCTGCGCCTTGGCCCACGCGTAATCCTCCTCCGTGCCAATGACGAACTTCACCTCGTCGCGCACGCCGAGCAGCGGCAGATTCGCCATCCGGTTGCGCTCGCACTCGCCGCTGCTTGGGCACTTCAAATCCATGATCCGGTGTACCCGCGCATCGATGGGCGCGATGTCGTGCGCCCCGCTCGTCTCGATCAACACCGTATAGCCGTCGTCGCACAGGCGCGACATCAGCGTATGCACCCGCTTCTGCAACAGCGGCTCGCCGCCCGTCACCTCCACCAGCCGGCACGGATATTTTCCCACCTCCGCGACAATCTCGCCGATACCGCGCCGCTTGCCCTCGTAGAACGCATACTCCGTATCGCAATAGGTGCAGCGCAGATCGCACCCCGTCAGCCGCACGAAAACACACGGCTGCCCCGCGAACGTGCTCTCGCCCTGGATGCTGTAAAAAATCTCGTTGATCGTCAGCGTATCCGCCGCCGTCTTCGCCTGCGGGGATGCTTCCAACTCGGTGCTCATTCGTGCAGTATAGTCGCGAAGGATCACTCAACCATCCCTTTTTCGTCCATGATGCAAAATCTCGTTACAAGCGAAACAGCTTCGATCATTGGAATCGACCTAGCATGGGGTGATAAAAGACCCGATGGTGTATGCCTCATTCGCGCCAACCGAACTTCCGCAGACCTGATCGAAACCGGCCTCGTGCAGGGCGACAAAGAATTCGCGGAATGGCTTGCACTACGCGTTCCCAAAAACGCGGCCGCTCTGCTGACTATTGACGCTCCTCTGGTTGTACCGAACTCGACCGGTGGCAGGCCCGTAGACCGTCAAATCAGCATCGATTTCGGAAAGTATCACGCTGCCTGCCACTCAGCTAATTCTCATAAGTGTGCCCGCCCCTTGCGCATCGCCAACATGCTTCGATCAGAGGGCTATTTGGTCGACTTTGATCTGAATAAGTCAGCCCGGATAGCAACTGAGGTCTATCCTCACCCTGCAATGATTCGCTTCTTCGAGATTGATCGAATCATCAAATACAAGAAGGGCTTGGTTGCCGCGAAGCGTGAGGAATTTCGACGCCTTCAAGGCTTGATCACGTCATGTTTGGCTAGAGATTTTGTCGAGCTGACCGTGACGCCAACAATTGAAAAACTCCTACAAGCGCCTTGGACGAAAAATATCGAAGATCAAACCGATGCGCTCTTTTGCGCACTTATCGGCTACAGACATTGGATGACAAAGGGCGCAGCCTGCGAGGTCGTTGGTTCACTTGATACCGGATTCATATTGCTGCCGCCATTGAAGTCATAGGGATATACGCTATTCCGCTGGCCCTCTGGCAAGGCAATGGTGACTAATGAGTTCGTCAGGCATCCGCGGGATCAGGATCCGTATCTCTAATACCTCAACACCCGGCTCAGAAAGCCCTTTGTCACCGCCGACTCGGGCGCGCCGAAAATCTGCTCAGGCGGGCCGATCTCCTCGATCCGGCCATTGGCCAGAAGCGCGACCCGGTCGGCGAGACGCCGCGCGAAGCCCATCTCGTGCGTCACCAAAAGCAGGTCGCGCCCCTCGCGCTTGAGCTCCTCAATCAACTCCAGCACCTCGGCGGTCATCTCGGGATCGAGCGCCGAGGTCGGCTCGTCGAGCAGCACCACCTGCGGCTTGATCGCGATGGCCCGCGCGATCGCCACACGTTGACGCTGCCCTCCGCTCAACTCCGCCGGACGCTTGTGCGCATGGTCGAGCAACTGGAAGCGGCGCAACGTCCCCTCGGCCAGATCGCGCGCTTCGTCCGGCGTGCGCCCATGCACTTTCTCCAGCGGCAGCGTGATGTTTTTGAGCGCCGTCATGTGAGGGAAAAGATTGAACGCCTGGAACACCGTGCCGATCGAGCGCCGATGCCGCAGCAGCGCCTCGTCGTGATACTCAATGGCCTTGTCGTTCAGCACCACCGCCCCGCTCGTCGGATATTCCAGCCCCGCCACGATCCGCAGCAGCGTCGATTTCCCGCCGCCCGACGGCCCGATCAGCGCGAGGCAATGGACGCCGTCGAATTCCAGGCTCACCCGGTCGATCACCGTGTGCGTGCCGAACCGTTTCACCACGTCCTGCAGGCTAAGTTTCATATTTGAAGCGGCGTTCCAACCAGCGCGACCAGAGTGAAATCGGCACGGTCAGCACCAGGTAGCCGACCGCCAGCGCGAAATAAGTCTCGAGATTGTCGTAGTTGATGCTGCTCGCCTGCTGCGCGCTTTGCGTGAACTCGGCAATGGCAATCACCGAGAGCAGGGACGAATCCTTGATCAGCGAAACGAGCTGCCCCACCAGCGGTGGCAGCACCTGCCGGAACGCCTGCGGGATGATGACGTAGCGATAGGTCTGCGTCCGCGTGAAGCCGATGGCGCGCGCCGATTCGATCTGCGTCTTGCCCACACTCTCGATGCCCGCGCGAAAAATCTCGCTGATGTAGGCGCCCTCGAAAAGCGTGAGGATAAGAATGCCCGATTGGATGCGGTACTCATTGCCGATGCCGAAGGCGCCCTCAAAGCCGTACCAGAAAAGGTAAATCAGCGCGAGGAGTGGAATGCAGCGCACCACTTCAACGAAAAACCGGGCGAGATAGCGGACGGGCAGCACGTAGGAGCGCTGGCCCAGCGCCAGAATAAAGCCGACGACCGTGCTCAACACCAGCGCCTCCGCCGTGATGCCGACGGTCATCAGCCAGCCGTCAAAAAGCTCGACGCGGAAATTCCATACCCCGCCCCAGTCGAGATGCAACGTGGTCAGGCTGATCCACACCACGCCGATCAGCACCAGCATCGCGAAGAGCGAGTTCAGCACCCGCGCCACCGGCGGCGGCGACACGTCCCCCCTCGCCCCGCCCGGAGCCAGAACCAGGTCGCGCCATGTTTCCATCACGCCCGCAAAACTACGGCATTCCGCCCCGTTGCCAAGCTTCAGTCAGGGTCACGACGGAGTCTGACCCTCCCTGAAGGCGCCGTCGCCCGCAGGTCGACGGGTACTCATGAAATCCCAATCCTATAAATCTTATTAATCCCATTCAAAACTCCCCTTCAGCCATTCCGTTAATTTGGTAAATTTGGTAATTCCGTCAAATTCGTTGGCTACCTCATCCTCGACAACGCGCCGAATCTGCCCCAAATTAGGGAGTGATTTCCATCCAAGACATAGCCAACCGCGAGCTGCTCGACCTCGTCCCCTACGAGCCGGGCAAGCCGGTCGATGACGTTGCGCGCGAGCTCGGCCTCGACCCCGCCTCCATCATCAAGCTCGCCTCCAACGAAAATCCGCTCGGCCCCTCGCCGCTCGCCATGGCCGCCATGCACAAGGCCATCGAGACCTGCCACTTTTACCCCGACGGCGGCGGCTTCCACCTTCGCAACGCCATCGCCGAAAAATTCGGCTTGGGCCGCGAAAACGTCGTTCTCGGCAACGGCTCCAACGAGATCATCGAGCTCCTCTTCCACACCTTCACCCGGCCCGGCATCCACGAGATCGTCACCGCCCGCCACGCCTTTGCCGTCTACACGCTCATGGCGCAGCTCTTCGGCGTCCGCGCCATCGTGGTCGACGACGTCGATTTCACGCCCGACCTGCCCGCGATGCTCCGCGCCGTCACGCCGCAGACGCGCCTCATCTTCCTCGCCTCGCCCAACAACCCGACCGGCACGCGCGTCACCAACGAGGCGCTCGACGACTTCCTCAAAAAACTTCCGCCGCACGTCATCGCCGTCCTCGACGAAGCCTACTACGAATTCCTTGATAACCCGCCCGACACCGTCGGCTACGTTAAATCGGGCGCTCGCGTCGTCCTCATGCGCACCTTCTCCAAAATCCAGGGCCTCGCCGGTCTGCGCATCGGCTACGGCCTCGCCTCGGCGGAAATCGCCAACCTCCTCCAGCGCGCGCGGCAGCCGTTTAACGCCAACGCCATCGCCCAGGCCGGGGCCATCGCCGGACTCGCCGATGTCGACCACCAGTCCAGGACCAAGGCGATCACCGATGAGGGCCGCCGCATCATGGAAGACACCTTTGCGCGGATGGGCCTCAAGTATGTCCCCTCCTCGGCCAACTTTGTCCTCGTCCACGTCGGCGATGGCGGCGAAGTCTTCAACCGCCTCATGAAAAAGGGGATCATCGTCCGCTCCATGGTCAGCTACCATCTGCCTGCTTACATCCGCGTCAGCGTCGGCACGGCGGAACAAAACATGCGCTTCCTGGCCGAGCTTCCCGCCGCGCTGGAGGGCCTCGTGCCGTTCCAAGTCGTCGAGACCGAACTCGCCGCCGCCATCCGCTCGACCGAAACCGGCTTTCCCTCCATGGCCACCGCGACCGAAATCTCGTCCTCGTTATGAATTTCGGCACCGTCGCCATCCTCGGCCCCGGCCTCATCGGCGGCTCGCTCGCCCTGGCCCTCGCCGAACGCGGCCTCGCCCGGCGCCTGATGATCTACGCCCGCTCCCCGCGCGCGCTGGACGAAATCCGCCTTGCCGGGATCGATGCCGAACTCACCGGCAATCCCAGCGAAGCCGTAAGCGAAGCCGATGTCGTCATCCTCTGCGTCCCCATCGAGGCCATGAGCGGATTGGTCCGCGAATTCCGCGACGCCCTCAAACCCGGCACCCTCGTCACCGATGTCGGCAGCGTCAAGGGGAGCGTCGTGCGCGAGCTTGAACCGCTGCTCGAAGACCGGGCGCTTTGGATCGGCAGCCATCCCATGGCCGGCAGCGAAAGGGGTGGATTCGCCGCCGCGCGGCCCGATCTTTTCGACGGCGCGACCATCATTCTCACCCCGACCAAACATACGCCTCAAGATGCCCGGCACCGCGCCGAAAAATTCTGGACCGCCCTGGGATCCAACCTCGTCACCCTCTCGCCCGAAAAGCATGACCAGATGATCGCCGCCGTCAGCCACATTCCCCACCTCCTCGCCGCTGCCTTGGTCAACCATGCCGTCGAGTTCGGCGACCTGGAACTCGCTGCGGGAGGCTTCCGCGACACCACCCGCGTCGCCTCCGGCTCGCCGGAACTCTGGGCCGAAATTCTCCTCGCCAACGACGAAGCCGTCGGTTCGCAAGTCAAGCAACTCATCTCCCAGCTTATGTTGCTCGCTGCCGCGCTGGAAAACACCGACCGAGCCGCGGGAAAATCCGTGTTGCTGGAAATGCTGAAAGCTGCACACGATGCCCGCTCGCAATTCTCCGCCAAACACCTTCAGAAGCCATGATCCGCACCTTCGTTCAAGCCGTCCTCCTGTTGACGTTCCCTTTCCTGGTCGGTTGTGCCGAATGGTACCACCCCGCGCTCTCCCAAATCCGCACCGACCTTCCCGTCGGCACACCGCTGCGAACGGTGGATACCTATCTCGACCAGCACGAGATCGACCATGTCTATTACGGGAAAAGCAACCAGGTCACCGCGACGATCCACAATATCCAGCGCGACGCCCTCGTCCGCGAAGACCTCGACCTCGTCTTCAGTTTTGACGAGTACAAAAACTTGCGGGACATCCTGGCCAAGCCCACCTACACCAGACCCTGACCTGCCCCGATTTCACCCTATGACCCGCCCCCCCGCTTCCACTCTCACCATCCGTCAAGCCCGCGCCCTCGGCGGCGAAATCAGCGTCCCGGGCGACAAAAGCCTCTCCCATCGCGCCGTTCTTTTCTCCGCCCTCGCCGACGGCACCACTGTCATCACCGGTTTTCTTCCGGGGGAGGATTGCGTCTGCACCATGCGCGCGCTCCAGGCCATGGGCTGCGTCATCGAAGCCGACTCCCCCACGCGCCTGATCGTCCATGGCGTCGATGGCAAGCTTCACCCCCCGCTCGAGCCGCTCGACTGCGGCAACTCCGGCACCGCCATGCGCCTGATGGCGGGCGTCCTCGCCGGGCAACCCTTCGCCAGCAAGCTCATCGGCGACGCCTCGCTTTCGGGCCGTCCCATGAAGCGCATCGTCGATCCGTTACGCACCATGGGCGCCACCATCCAGGGCCAGGGCGACAAGCATACGGCGCCCCTCGAAATCAAGGGCGGTCCGCTCACCGGCATCGACTACACCCTGCCCGTCGCCAGCGCGCAGTTGAAGTCATGCCTCCTTCTCGCCGGCCTTTTCGCCAACGGCACCACCAGCGTCACCGAGAAAACGCCCACGCGCGATCACACCGAGCGGCTCCTGGCCCATTTCCACGCGCCGCCCGTCATCGATTTCAATACCGAAAAAGATGCCCGGACCATTCGCGTCCGCGGAGGCACCCGCCTCCATGCCCGCGACTTCAACGTCCCCGGCGACTTCTCCTCCGCCGCCTTCTGGATCGGAGCCGCCGCCGCCCTTCCCGGCGCGGACCTCACCATCACCAATCTCGGCCTCAATGGCACCCGCACCGGCCTCCTCAGCGTCCTGCTGCGCATGGGCGCGCATATCCACGAAAGCATCTCCGATTCCGCCTGCGAACCTTTCGGCACCGTCCGCGTCTACGGACGCAAATTGCGCGGCACAAAAATCTCCGGCGCGGAAATTCCCAATGTCATCGACGAACTGCCCCTCATCGCCGTCATCGGCGCGATCGCCGAGGGTGACACCGAAATCCGCGATGCCCACGAATTGCGCGTCAAGGAGACCGATCGCATCGCCGCCATGGCCACGAATCTCCGCGCCTTCGGCGTGGGTGTCACCGAACACGACGACGGCATGACCATCCACGGCGCGGGCAGCGAAAAACTCACCGGCGCGAAAGTCGGCAGCTTCGGCGACCACCGCATCGCCATGTCCTGCGCTGTGCTCGGACTCTTCTCGAAGGGTGAAACGACGATCAGTGACATCGGTTGCATCGCCACCTCCTACCCCACCTTCCAGGAAGACCTCAACAAAATCGCCACGTTCCACGAAGGCGGCCTCGGCGGCTGGCTCTCCGGGGAGCGGTGATTCTCCATCCTCTCTCATCTTGGGACAGCCAGGTTTCTCTCGGCGCAGTCGAAAAAACTCTCTCCATTATTCTTCGGTAACGATGGAATGGCTTCCACACAAGCAGTTGCCACAACGCCACAAGTGCGCCAACTTAGTCTCAACATGGACGACACGACAACGCAGGAACGCTATCGCGCGTTGCTGCTCGCCGCCCGGAATCTCTTCTCGCTCACCAGCATGGATGATCTCGTCGAGAACATCCTGAAATATTCCTGCACCATGATGCAGGCCGAGGCCTGCTCCATGTTCCTGCCCGACAAGGCCACCCGCGAACTCGTCATCCACTCCGCCCGCGGCAAGGAGGACGCCATCAATTATTTCCGCATCCCGTGGGACAAGGGCATCGCCGGCACCGTCTACCATCAACGCAAATTCATGCGCATCGACGACGCCCAAAACGATCCCCGCCTTCTCCGCGTCACCAACGCCAAGACCGGCCTGGTCACCCGCTCGATGATTTGCGCTCCCCTCGTCGACAAGGACGACTGCTTCGGCGTCCTTCAGGCGCTCAACCCCATTGGCCGCCCCGTTTTCACCCGCCTCGACCAGGATATCTTCGAGGGGCTCACCAACATTGTCACGGGCGCCCTCATCCGCTTTGACCGCGAGGCCAAAATCAACCGTGAAGCCAAGCTGGCGCAGGAAATGGCCCTGGCCATGGAAATCCAAAAATCGTATCTCCCCCCTGAGGAGCTTTGCCTGCCCCGCTCCGAAATGCGCGTCCGCTATCGCCCGGCCCGCACCATCGGCGGCGATTTCTACGCCTCGATCGCCCTCTCCGAGGACCGGCTCCTCGCCGCGCTCGGCGACGTCAGCGGCAAAGGCATTCCCGCCGCGCTCACCACCGCGCAAATCACCACCGAAATGCACGCCCTTGCCCCCTACGCCGAGGGAGGCGGTCTCGAGCCCTACGTCAACGCGCTCAACGACGAGCTTTGCAAACGCCTTGCCGCTGGCCGCTTTGCCGCCACCACCTTTCTCCTTTACGATCCGCGCAAGGCGACCATGGAAGTCATTTGCGCCGGCCAATTCGAGCCCTGGCGCTGGCTTAACGACGTTTGGGAACCGATCTCTGTTCCGCACGCCCTCGCCCTCGGCATTTTTCGCGGGCAAAAATTCCATGCCACGTCGTTTCCCGCCAAGCCCGGTGAAAAGTGGATCCTTTTCACCGATGGCATCAATGAAGGACGCAGCCCGACGGGCGAAGAGTACGACCTCCATCGCCTGCGCGAAAATCTGGGACCCGCCGGGCACGCCGATGAAGTCCTGAAACGCGCCTGGAGCAGCTGGGAGAATTTTGTGGACCGCGAGCATCAACACGACGACGCCTGCCTCACCCTCATCCTGCTCAAACCCGAGGCGAAGCTCGAAATCCTGTCGGCGCCCCATAACTGCAAACGCGCCCGGGAGTTCATCGAGGCCTGGGCCCTCACCGCCGGTTATCCCGATCTGGAACGGGGCCGCATTGTCCTCGCCGCGGACGAAGCCGTCACCAACATCATCCGGCATACCTACCAGAGCGTAACCGACCAACCCATCGTCCTCTCAGCCGAGATCGCCGATGGCCACCTCCACCTCCGCCTGCGTGACCACGGGCCCCACGCCGATTACGCCAGCATGAAGGGACGCTCCCTGGATGACATCAAACCGGGCGGGCTGGGCCTTCATTTACTCAAAAGTGTCTTCAGCGTGGTGGAACACATCAAGCTGCCTGATGGCAACGAATGGCACTTGGCCAAGCCGCTGGAAACCGCTCCGCAGGCCTCTGAAACGAAACCGTCCGAGCGGACGGACGAAAGCTAAGAAGTGGGTCGTGCGGGACTCGAACCTGCAACCAAGTGCTTAAAAGGCGCCTGCTCTACCATTGAGCTAACGACCCCAAATAGAGAGCCGCTTATCATAGCGGATGAATCGAGCTTGCCGCAAGAGTTTTGGTAATCCTTGGCAGGGATGATACACCCTTGCCGTTCGATTCAATTTTGGGACGCGAAGAAACTCCCGTCCCCGCCCCAAAACTAAACTGCTTTTTCGCCGCGCTCTTCCGTGCGAATGCGGACCGCTTCCTCAATGGGGAGGATAAAAATCTTTCCGTCGCCGATCTTGCCGGTCTTTGCCGCCTTTTGAACGGTTTCAATCGCGCGCTGAACCAAGTCTTCACGCATTACGACCTCAATCTTGACCTTGGGTAAAAAATCGACCGTATATTCGCTGCCACGATAAATTTCCGTGTGGCCCTTTTGACGGCCGAAGCCTTTGACTTCACTAACCGTGAGGCCCTCAATGCCTAGCTCGGTCAGAGCTTCCTTAACTTCTTCCAACTTAAAAGGTTTGATGATGGCCTCGAGCTTGCGAAGGGACATGAAAAATTCTCCTGGGGGGTTCTAGATGTGGTTGTTAACTCGCGTACGAATACGAGGTTACATGTCTAAGCATTGACCATGCCACTGGCAAGCTTCATTTGTGCTCTACTCTCATAGATTTTATGGGCGTGCACGATTATGAACATCATTACTGCCGCAAATAGCTCAGGTTGTCATCAACGCACTTGATTCCATTGGGCTCGCCCATTCTCTTGATTGGCTGTTTCCCATTTACTCGAACTCAGCACCGAGAGACACGACGACATGATATAACAGAAAACCCCGGGAACCTTGCGGCTCCCGGGGTTTTCGAGGAACTAATTGATGAGAACCAATTAGAACGAGTAGACAGCTTCCAGAGAAACTTCGTTCTGGGTCGTGGCGTTGCTTCCGGAGAAGGCACCCGACGGGCTGTTGAATGCGGTAGATCCAGCACCGAAGTCATCGAAGCGGTATTCCGCACGGGTCAGGAGGTTGTCCCAGATCGCGAAGGAGACCGTGGCCGTCAGGCTGTAGTCATCCTGGCTGACAGGAACGCCCGCAAAGATACCAGCGCCATACTTTTGGGCATTGGCGTCCGAGTGGAGGTATTCACCGCGACCGGCCAGCGTGATCGTCTTGGTCAACTTGTACTGCGCATAGAGCGCCGCACCGTACCAGGAGTAGCTGTCATAACCGTAGTCGATGTTGAAGCCGAGGGTCGTGTTGCCGTTCTTGTCGAACGTCGGGCTCCAGTTGCCCCAGATGTCATAGACAAACACCGGGTTGCCGCTGAAGGGCGCCGTAAGTCCACCAGGTCCGCCACCCGCGAGAGCCGCGGAGTCGTTCTGGGGGCTGTAGATAAACGATTGCGTGATGTTGGCATTCTTGCCAGGGGCGTTGATGTTCAACTGGCCCGTGATCGCCTTGCCGCCAAACGTCTCATCGTTTGAATCTGCACCCGCACCCGTGAGGGAGACTGGGCTGACCGAGTTGTTCCAACCATCAACCACACCGAACTTGGCTTCGAACGTGTCGTTAAACTTATAGTCGGCGTAGACACCGGTATGAGTCAACGGAATCGCGTTGGTGAAGAGCAAGCCGCGGCTGAAGTTAGGATTGGCAGGGCTTTCGATAACTTCATAACCGAGGAAGGTCACGAACTTACCCGCGTAGATGTCCAAACCATTGCCGACCGGGATGCGGAACTTGACCAAGGCCTGCTCAAGTGCCAAACCAGAGGTATTGGGAGAAGCCTGGAAAGCGGAGTCACCCAGCCCACGCGCATCAGCACCCAAGATGGTGTCGATACGGAAGCCAGCGGCCCATTCGTTCTTGTCCGGAAGAGCCTTTTCCAAGGCAAGCTTGACGGCCTGAACGTTAAAGTTGTTGTTGGTGGTGTCGAACTGACGAAGAGCGGACTGCCCGTTCGGATTACCGCCACTATTCGTGAAGTTAGTGCCGCGGCCACCGAACTGCTCGGTGTAGCTCACATCAACGTAACCGCTGAGCGTGATGCCTTTTTGGGCGGTTTCGACATAGTTAATACCCTGATCTTCGATGACCTTCTTGAGGTCCTTCTGATCGGTACCATCCGTGGTGGTGGTCGCGGTGTCCGCGAGCACAGGCAGAACCATGACTCCGGTCAGGGCGACTGCGCTAAAGGCTTTCAGTATTGATTTCATTCGCTCTAATCTCCTGGTTTATTAGTGACTCGGCCAACTGCTTCTCTCCATTTGAAGCAACCGGCTCTGTCGGTTTTTGAGGCCAGCCGCCTTTACCGTACCTATCAGTAACGGCTGGCATCTGCACTCGTTTGGGTGAGACTATGCATACCCATGGATTCGTCAATAATTTTTTTATTTTTTTTGAACATTTCCGCGCCGCCTCAATTATGAGAGGTAAAATCGCTTCTTTTTTGGCTCAAAAAAGCGCCCGCGGCCAACTCCCCCAACTCTTTTTTTGAACGATTTTCCTGCGAAGGTGTCAACGCTCCCAGTAAGTTCATTCATTCTCCTCCCCGGACCGGGCGGCATTCTTCGGATTGCCGCCCGGTCTTTTTTTAGAGTTAGATATGAATCGGCTTACCTTCGCCCGCCAGAGCCGCCTCGTGCACCATCTCGGACAGCGTCGGGTGCGCATGGATCGTCGAGCTTAGCTCGTCAGTTGTGGCTTCGAGCGTAATGGCCAGCCCAAGTTCCGCGATCAACTCGGTCGCATCCGCGCCAATGATATGCGCTCCCAGGATTTCCCCGTGCGGCTCGCCGAGGATCAGCTTCACAAAGCCCTCCGCATCGCCCGCCGCGACCGCCTTGCCGCTCGCCTTATAGGGGAACTTACCCACTTTGTACTTGAGCCCCTTCTCCTTCGCGACCTTTTCGGTGACACCGATACTGGCCACTTGCGGCTGACAATAAGTGCAGCCGGGGAAAACCGTCACTTTATGCGGTTTCTTGCCTGGGACAAAGAGCCCTTCCACGGCCTCAACCGCTTCATGGGAAGCCACATGCGCCAACCATGGCGGTCCAATGATATCGCCCGCGCCATAAATGCCCTTCACGGACGTCTCGTAGCGGTCGTTCGTTTTGAGATAGCCGCGATCGAGTTCAAACTTCACCCCGTTGCCGAGCAGGCCATCCAGTTGCGCCTCGACGCCGATGGCCACCAGCAGATGGTCCGCCTCGAAGGTTTTGCCGCCCGCCACCGTCAATTTCACGCTCTTATCGCCGACCTCGGTCTTTTCTACCTTCGTTTCGGTGTGGATCTCGATGCCCTGCTTGGTAAAGCTCCGTTTGAGCTGTTCGGCAACCTCGGAATCCTCGACCGGGAGGATTTGCGGCAACATTTCCAGGATCGTCACCTTCGAGCCGAATGCATTGAAGAAATAGGCAAACTCGCAACCGATCGCCCCGGCCCCGAGAATGATGATCGACTTGGGCAGCGTCTTGACCACCAGGGCCTCACGACTGGTCAAAACTTTGTCGCCATCGACTTTGACGCCCGGCAGGGCACGCGCCTTCGCCCCGGTGCAGATCAGGATCGCCTTACCGGTCAGCGTCTGCGTCTTGCCGTCGGCTCCGGTAACCTGGACTTTTTTAATAGCGCCGTCCGCAGGACCCTGAATCTGGGCTTTGCCGACCGCGTAATCGACCTTCTTGCTCTTGAAAAGATACTCGATCCCCTTCGCCATCTGGTCCGAAACGCCACGACTCCGCTGCATGATCTTTCCGAAATCGAAATTCACCTCGCCCGAAAGCGATAGGCCATAGTCGCCGACATGTCCCAAAAGTTGCTTGATCTCCGCGCTCTTCAGCAGCGCCTTGGTCGGAATACACCCCCAGTTCAGGCAGGTTCCCCCGGCACGTTCCATCTCGACACACACCACTTTTTTCCCCAGCTGGGCCGCGCGGATCGCTCCGACATAACCCGCCGGACCGCCGCCAATCACAATGAGATCATAGTCCATAAAGCACTTACACTAACACAAGTTCCGTGCCAGAAAACATCACAAATACGAGCGCGAGTGATGAGACCGATACGACCTATGGGACTTATCTTATGTCCACCCTTCCCTCATGTATTTCCGGATTTCAGCTTTTCCTGTCTAAAGCCCCTCATTCCCAATCCTCTTAATCTTATTAATCCTATCTAAAATTCCCCCTCACCCCTCCTGGCTCAGCGGCAACCGGATCACCACCGTCGTCCCCTTCCCCTCCTCGCTCTCCGCATGGACCGTCCCGCCGTGCGACTGCACAATGTGCTTCACGATGGAGAGCCCGAGCCCCGTCCCGCCCGACGAGCGGCTCCGCCCTTTGTCCACACGATAAAAGCGCTCGAAAATATGCGGCAGATCCGCCGGGGGAATTCCGATCCCGTTATCGGCCACCCGCACCTCCATCTGGCCCTCGTGGAGAGCAGCCGAAACCACCACGCGCCGCGGCGGATTGGAATAGGCCATGGCGTTCTCCAGCAAATTAAACATCACCTGCTCCAACCGGAGCGCATCGACATCGAGCGGCGGCAAACCCTCCGCTATCTTCAGCTGAATCTCGGTCGCGGCGGAATTCGCCCGCGTGTTCCAATCCTGCACCAGCTGCTTGAAGAATGCATCAATGCGGATCGTGCTGAATTCCGCATGCACCTGCCGCGCTTCCAATCGCGTGAGAATCAGCAGGTCCTCGACCAGCGCGTTGAGCCGGTTCGAGTGCCGCTTCATCGTCTCGATGATCCGCTGCGAGTCCTCACGCGGCATTTCCGGGTTGTCCTCCAGCGTCTCGAGGTACCCCCGAAAAATCGCCAGCGGCGTGCGCAGTTCGTGCGAGACATTCGCGACAAAATCCTGCCTCACCACCTCGAGCTGCTTGATCCGCGTGATGTCGTGGAAAACAGCCACCGCCCCGCCCACCTGGTCCTGCTTGGTGCGGATCGGCACCACGCTGATGTCGAAATGGCGCGGCGAAAGGCCTACCGCCGTGCTCTCCAGCACCACTTCCTGCTGACGCGGCTCGCCCCGCTGGATCGTCTCGCGCACGATCATCTCGACCCGGGCTTCGCGCAATGACTCCAGCACCGTACGTCCCAAAGGGCTTTGCTTGAGTTGGAAGAGATTGAGGAGTTCGTCGTTCACCAATCGCACCACATGACGTTCATCGACCACCATCACGCCCTCGACCATGTTGGCCAGCAACACGTTCAGGTTAAAGTCCTCCTCCCGCTGCTGGCGATGGAATTGCTCAAGACGCGCGCCCAGCGTTTCCAGGTGACGCGATATCTGCTCGACCAGCGGCGGCCCGTCGATGTAATACGATTTGGGCCGCTGGCCGGCCACGAGTTGCTCCGTCAAACGGCTCATCTGGTTGAGGGAATGGCGGTAGCGATAACGGACAAAAGCCCAAAAGCCGATGAGCTGGATCAGCTCCAGGATCACCAGCAAAACGATCAATGAATTACTCTCCATGTCCATTTCGAGCTGAACTTACGCGAATTAGCGCCGATAAACATGACAAAATCGTAAGAGCTTTGGGAGCATCCGGCCTCATTGAGAGGTTTGCTATTGGCGGCCCTTCATGTTACGATTAAACGAATATGCCCACTCCGCCAGTCAAGTTTCCCAAGCCCAATCGCAGTTCCGGCAAGCCGCCCGTCCGTAAAAACGACAACGGCAATGGACCGACCCCCGGCCCCGGCAGCGAGCAAAACTGGCGCGGCATCATCGGCCTTTCCCTGACTGTCCTCCTGATGTGTGCCCTTTATTACGCGCTGATCCATCCCGGCATCGCCACGCAGGACATGAAGCTCTCCGATCTGTTCGACCAGATCAAGGCCGGTAATGTGGAGACCATTGTCAGCGACCTCGACCCCTCCACCGGCATCCACACCCTGACCGGCACCTATAAAAAGCCGATCAGCAGCGCGCCCAACGCCCCCTTGGGAGAAGCCACCTTCAAGGTTCCGGTTGACCTTCAGCTCGATCCCTATGTTTTGAGCGAAATCAAGCAGGCCGGTTACACCAAGATCGTCGAGAGCCAGAACTCCACAAATTTCCTCTGGCCGATGCTCATCCAGTTCGTACCCGTCCTTTTCGTTTTCGGCGTCATCTATTTCCTCTTCCGCCAGCAAATCCGCATGGCGGGCAAAAGCGCCTTCAGCTTCGGCAAGAGCAAGGCCCGCATGATGACCCGCGACCGCAACAAGGTCACCTTCAAGGACGTTGCCGGCATCGACGAGGCCAAGGAAGAACTCAGCGAAATTGTCGAGTTCCTCAAGGATCCGCGCCGCTTCCAACGCCTCGGTGGGCGCATTCCCAAGGGCGTCCTCATGATCGGCCCTCCCGGCACCGGCAAGACCCTCCTGGCCAAGGCCATCGCTGGCGAAGCCGACGTGCCCTTCTTCAGCATCAGCGGTTCCGACTTCGTCGAAATGTTTGTCGGCGTGGGTGCCTCCCGGGTGCGTGACATGTTCGAGCAGGGCAAGAAAAACGCCCCCTGTCTCATCTTCATCGATGAAATCGACGCCGTGGGCCGCAGTCGCGGTACCGGCATGGGCGGCGGTCACGACGAGCGCGAGCAGACCCTCAATGCGCTCCTCGTCGAGATGGACGGCATCGAGACGCAGGAAGGCGTCATCATTATTGCCGCAACCAATCGCAAAGACGTGCTCGATCCCGCTCTGCTCCGCCCCGGCCGCTTCGACCGCGAAGTCCGCGTCAACCTGCCCGATGTCCGCGGACGCGAGCAAATCCTCCACGTCCACACCCGCAACGTCAAAATCGCCAAGTCAGTCGACCTCGGACTCATCGCGCGTGGCACCCCCGGCTACTCCGGCGCGGAGCTGGCCAACGTCGTCAACGAAGCCGCCCTCCTTGCCGCCAAGCGCAACAAGGATGAGGTCACCCAGCCGGAACTCGAAGAGGCCCGCGACAAAGTCCGCTGGGGCCGCGAGCGGCGCAGCATGGCCATGACCGAGGAGGAAAAGAAAGCCACCGCCGTGCACGAAGCCGGTCACGCGCTCCTCAACGTCATCCTTCCCAACACCGACTCGCTCCACAAGGTCTCCATCATTCCGCGCGGCCCCTCCCTGGGCGTCACCATGTTCCTGCCCGAAAAGGACAAGGTCAGCGCCTGGAAACGCGAGGAACTCGACTCGCTCATCGTCCTGATGGGCGGACGTGTGGCCGAGGAAATGTTTTTGGGCGATGTCTGCAGCGGAGCGGCCATGGATATCCGCATGGCGACCAACACCGCCCGCGCCATGGTCTGCGACTGGGGCATGAGCGACAAGCTCGGCATGATTCATTACGGCGACGACAGCTCCATGAATTTCTTTGGACGCGACATGGGCGGCTCGCGCGGTTACAGCGAAAAGACAGCCGAGGCCATCGACGCCGAGGTCCTGCATCTCGTCAACAGCGCCTACGAAAGGGCGAAGGAGATCATCACCAATCACCGCGACGCCATGGAAAAAATCACCGCCGCGCTCCTCGAATACGAGACCCTCGACGGCAAGCACATCCGGGACATCATCGAGCACGGTCACATGCTGACCCCGCCGCCCGCGCCGCTCTCGCCGCCCTCCAATCCGACGCCCAAGGAACCGCTGCCCGTCAATCCGCCCGTCAAGGCCCAGGAAGACGACGGCGGCATGCTCCCCGGCCTCCCCGCCCCCGCGGGAGCGTAAGCAATATCCCGGCCTACTTACGGATTATTTACGAAGGTATTCGCTTGCCATTTTCAGGCGATTGCATAGACCTCTTAAATATGCGCGCTTTGGCTATAGTTGTCTTACTATGTGCCATGTCCGCCACATCGGCTTGGGGTACGAACTATACTTATTCGACCACGATTGATCTTTCTACGGCGACTTATTCAACTTCAGGCTCGTTCACTACGATCAATTTCAATCTGCCCAGCGGCCAACCAACTTTCCAGCTGAATCTAGGCGATACGCTCAGCGGAACGGTCAATTTTAATGGATCAATAAATTTATCAACCCCTGCAACCTTTGATGTGTTGAATTTTTCCATCGATGACTACGAAAACTATCTCAATTCTACTATATACGCCATTGGTAGCGTTGGTCTCCTAGGAGTTAATGGTCAATTGAGCATACCCAATCCCGAAGCCAACGAGAACTCCGATGGAAACGAAGGCTTGCCTTTGGAAGTAGTAGATTTCATCAACGATCCCAAAATTGGCATCGAGCAATCGACCCCAATTTCATTCACAGGCTTTTCTTATGACTTTACAATCACACGACAAGTAGTGCCCCAAACCTCCTTTTTTCCGGGAAACCTTCAATTTACTGAGGTGAACCAAAATCTCTCCATCACGGTAGTCCCAGAACCTCAAACTTGGCGCCTTCTGCTGGGTGGCCTGACCTTTCTCGTTCTCCTCAGAGGCAGGCGTTACCTGGAAACGAGGTAAATCACGTTTCCAGAGTAGAGAGCGGGCGGAGGGAATCGAACCCTCGTGTGTAGCTTGGAAGGCTACCGTTCTACCATTGAACTACGCCCGCATGGTGGGTCAACGGCGTCATGTTGTCCAACTCCCCAACCAAATGCAATTCGGAACTCGGGCGCAGCTTGAGCTAACGCGCAAATGATTCCGCATGTCGCCCCACTTCGAGGCGATAGCGGGAGGCCGAACGACGCACCGCAACGGGAGCGCCGAAGGTCGCGGAGAGATGGGCCGAAGTGAGCACGTCTTCCTTCGCACCGGCGGCGAGCGTCTTCCCGCCGCGCAAGAGCAAAACGTGGGTGAAGAGCGGCACGATTTCCTCCACATGATGCGTTACAAGAACCAGCGTCGGCGCGTGTGCGCTCTTGGCCAGCGTGCCGAGAAATTTGAGGAAGTCCTCCCGCGCCACGGGGTCAAGCCCCGCCGCCGGTTCATCGAGAAAGAGCAGACGCAAACGCGCCATCAATGCGCGCCCGATCAGCACCCGCTGCCGCTCGCCCTGGGAAAGATAACGCCACGCCCGTTCCGCAAGATGACTGGCCCGCACCTGCCGCAAGACGCGCGCGGCCTGCCTTTCTTCTGCCGCAGGCACCCGGCCCCAGAAATTAATCTGCGCCTCGCGACCGGAAAGGATCACCTCGCGCGCCGTTTGTTCCGGCTCTATTTTATGGCCGAGGCTGGAACTGACCAGCCCGACGGAGCGCCGCACCTCGCGCCAATCGGTCGCGCCGAAGCTCGCCACGCCAATCCGGATTTCTCCGCTCGAAGGCATCAGGTAACCGGTCAGCGCGCTGAGCAGCGAGGTCTTGCCCGAGCCGTTCGCGCCGAGGATGACCCAATGCTGCCCGCGCTCCACGAGCCAGTTCACCTCGTGCAGGATGACCGCGTCCCGCTCCACGCGGAGCTTGATGACCTCAAAAATCGGCTTCAGATTTTTCATGTCAATTGCCCGTCAATCCCTTTTGCAATGAACCCGCATAGCCAGTCAATTCGGTGTAGCCGACACCCTGCACGGGCACGTTCGCCACGCTGCCGGAAATCGAGCATGCGCCCTCCCAATAATCGAGCGCGCCCATCTTCGTCAAATGCAACTCCTGGTCGGCCATCGCCGGGGATACCGTGAGATCGGCGTGATGTCCCGGCACGACGATATGCCAGCCCGCCGGATAAATAGCGCCGCTGTGCGGACTTCGCCACGTTCCTTTCTTGTCGATGGAAAAACTCCCCGGCACCAGCCGCTCCGAAGTGCCGTCCGCCTTGACCCATGTTCCCTCCGAATTCGGGTCCATTGCGCCCGATTGATCGCGCAGCGCGTAGAGCATGATCTCCTCGTTATTCCCCAACTGAAGGCAAAACCAATCCCAGCCGACCTGGTCCTTGCCGAGCGAACTCGTGCTGAATTCGTGATCGAACCAACTGAAGCCCGAGACGCCATAGGTCTTCGACCCAATCCGCAACTGACCCGACGTCGCCAATCGCGGATACGAGTAATAATAGGAGGCCTCGCCCGCGCCATCGCCTTTCCGGCTCAAGCCGTTCTCGCCCTCCAACACCAGCGGCTTGAGCGGATGTTCGTCCAGATCGAGCGACATTTCCCCTTCACGCGCCAAGAGATGAATCTTTTCTTTCGCATCCTGCTCAATCGTCCACGGCCCCAAGGTGACATCCATGGACCCCGGAGCGGCTTTCGCTTCGCCCAGCGCGCCGCGACTTACCCGTTCGGCGAAGTGAAAGCGGTGCGCCGCCACATCGCTGATGGTGAAATGGCCGAAATAGAAATCACGCACCGCCCAATGGCTGGTCGGCTGCGCGGGCGCGAATTGGATTCCCTGCCGGAAAATCGTGAGCTGATAGCCAAATTTTTGGCCCTGTTGCGCCTCCTGCAAATTACCCGTGAAATACCACCACTCCGTCTTGAAGTTGGGGTGGGCACCATGATCGCGCGGAAACATCCAGGTCCACGCACCGACGGCCCGCTGCCAGGTTGGCGGAGGCGTTGCCGGATCAGCGTTGAGCCTGGGCAGGAAAAGCATGAGGGCGGCCAGGGCAACGCTGACAATCTTGCTCCTCATCTTGTTGATCCGGTGCAATCGGCGCTCCAAAAACTACCTGACTGGGGATTACGGCCCCTACAAAATACCATCGACGACCCGGGTCACCTGCCGGGCGTCCGTCACGCTTTCCAGGCGCTTGATCTCATGCCCATGCGTGTCGTAGACGACCAGATGAACCTTGTCGTAAACGCTGTCCCAGCCCAGAGCATTGAGCGTTGAGCCGCTAAAATCGGGAATGATCGGCGCTTCATTGCTCGGGTCGACCCCGGCCTTCTTCAACCGCGCGCTTTCCTTCGCTTCCTCCTTGCGTATCTGGATTCGCACCATGCCGCGCGCCTCGGGCGGCACATCCCCGCGCAAATCGACCACCCGGACAAAGGTAAAATCGGGCCGCGAGCGATAATGGTCGAGCGCCAGCGTCACTTTCCGCGAGTCATCCTCCAGATCGGGGTTCGTGTACATCACCACGGTGTAATGTCCTTTTGCATTCACGGTCACCACGCGACCATTCGCGTCCTGCCCGCTGATGGAAACCGACGCGGCATCTGCGGCCAAAACCGGGCGCGGAAGGCAGGCCGTCAAGATCAACAGTGCCCCTGCACACGATTGCGGAAGCAAAGCACCAAATGAGAGACGGGCCATAAGAGGCTTAGTCTAGAACGGCATCTCTGAAAATCAACGGGAATGAAGTTCACTTGCGTTAAGATGATCCCCCCAGCGGCTCAGCGTGCTTGCCCTCTTTTGCAATCACGCCCTACATTGCCTCGGTGAAGAAATCCGTACCCGTCGCGATTATAGGAGCAGGCCTTTCCGGACTGAGTTGCGCCCAGGCCTTGCAAAGCACCGGGGTGGGCGTTCGCGTTTTCGAGCGGGCGGCCACGGTCGGAGGCCGTTGCGCGACGCAGCTCTGGCAGGGACACCTCGTCGATCTCGGGGTCCAGTATTTCACCGCGCAATCGAGCGAGTTCAAAAAGGAACTCCTCACCCGCCTGCGCCAGTTTCGCCCCATCATCTCGCCCGTCTTCGACCAGGACAATCAAGTCGTCCCCTCACCGCATGGCCCACGCTTTTATGTCCTGCAGGGAAATAATTACTTCGCTCACGTGCTTTCCCATGGTCTCGACATCCGTCTCAACACCGAAGTCGAGCCGCTCTCCTTTAAATCAACCGGCATCAAATGCCAGGGCGAAATCTACCGCGCCGTGGTCAGTTCCGCTCCCGGCCCGCAAACCAGCCACCTCTTTGGACTCACGAAAATCTCCGCCGAGTATGAATCCTGCCTGGTTGCCCTGCTGGAATATGCGGGAGCAGGCGTGGGTAATTCCCGCGAATGCTATGGGCGCGCGCTTTCCGATCCCAACGGCGTTTTGCGCTCAAGTCTATGCGAAAATAACAAGGTGGGGCGCGTGGTCGGAAACAAGAGCGTTTTCGTGGTCCAGGCGACGGCCCGTTACAGCCAGGCCTTCGCCCAGGCGCCTTCCGAGACCTACCTTCCCGATCTCGTCCGGAAACATGAGGAAATTTGGTCCATTCCTGCAGGGATGATTACTGCCGCCTATGGCCACTGCTGGATGCTTGCCCGTCCGCAAAAAGGCAAACAACAGCGCATTGAGCTGCCTCCGGGCGCTTTCATCTGCGGCGATTCGCGCACAGAGGCCACGGTGGAAAGCGTCTGGCTCGATGGGCAAAAGGCAGCCCAGGAAGTACTTAAGTATCTCGCGGCCTGATCCCGGGCAGGGTATTAAATCTTTGTTAGAGACCGCTCTCAAGCTTGCGCTTGAGGGAGGTTGACGGGATATTCATGGCCCGCCCCCTATGTTGGATATACGCAAGATTCGCGAAAACCCCGATTTTTTCCGGGAACGACTGGCCCGCCGCAATTCCGGCGATGAGCAGTTTCTTGATCAGATTTTGAATCTCGACGTGCAGCGGCGCAAGTGCCTGCAGGAAAACGAGGCGCTTAAGAGCGAGCGCAATCGCGTGAGCAAGGAGATCGGCGCGCTGAAGGCCAAGGGAGTCGACATTTCCGAAATCTCCGCGCAAATGAAAAAGCTCGGCGACAATATCGGCCATAACGACCAAACCCTGTCCGACATGGAAACGGCGTTGAACGATATTTTACTCCGCATTCCCAACATCAACCACGACTCGGTTCCCATCGGCAAAGGTGCAGAGGACAATCGCATCGAGCGCATCATCGGCCAACCGGCGACCTTCGATTTCAAACCCCGGCCGCATTGGGAAATTGGCACACAACTCGGCCTGATTGATCTCGAAGCCGCGACCAAGATTTCGGGCAGCGGCTTCATCGTCTTCAAGGGCGCAGGCGCGCGCCTGGAGCGTGCGTTGATCAATTACCTGCTCGACCTCCATACCACCCAGCATGGCTACACGGAGGTCTCTCCGCCTTTTCTCGTGCGCGGCGAAAGCATGGTGGGCACCTCGCAACTGCCCAAATTCATCGAGGACATGTATCGCGTGGATGATGTCCCACCCCTCTATCTGGTCCCCACTGCCGAGGTACCGGTGACTAATCTTCATCGCGAAGAAATCGTGGCCGCCGATCGCCTGCCGATCCGTTACGCGGCCTATACGCCCTGTTTCCGTCGCGAAGCGGGCAGCGCAGGCAAAGACACGCGGGGCATGATCCGGGTGCATCAGTTCGACAAGGTGGAACTCGTCCACGTGGTCACGCCAGAGGAATCTTACCAGACGCTGGAGATTCTCGTCGGCCATGCCGAGCGCGTGCTCAAGGACCTAGGCCTCCACTATCGCGTGGTTTCCCTCTGCACCGGCGATATTGGCTTTGGCGCGGCGAAATGTTATGATCTCGAAGTCTGGGCGCCGGGTGTCGGAGCCTGGCTCGAAGTTTCTTCCTGCAGCAACTTCGAGGATTTTCAGGCGCGCCGGATGAACCTGCGTTACAAGAACAGCGAGGGGAAAAACATTTTCTGCCACACTCTCAACGGCTCGGGCGTGGCCCTGCCGAGGCTTTTCATCGCCCTGCTGGAAACTTATCAGCAGGCGGACGGCCATGTTTACGTCCCCGAACCGCTCCGGCCTTATCTCGGCGGATTAACCCAGCTTTAAGTCAGCTCTAAAATTTATGTCATCGCCATCAAAGTTCCTCCACCTTCGCCCTATCTTTCTTTCGGCGGCCTTGTTTTTAACCCTGACGCTGACCGGCTGGAGTGATTCCAACGGGCCCGTGGTCCTGCCCACGAACGCGCCCGATGCTTCGCCGGTCCCGCCCGGCAAGGTCATGCCCGCGAGCGGCGGAGAGGGTGAAAATGATGTCACCAAGCCCACTCCCAATTCCGCCTCGGACTCCCTCACGACGCTGCCGGTGGTCAAGCCGATTTCCATTCATGCCGAACGCGATGCCGAAATCGGTCACGTGGTGGGTGAATTGCTGGAACAAACCCATTACCTGCAAAAGCCGATTTCCGCCGAAATGTCCCAGCGCTGGCTCAAGAACTATTTCCTGGCCCTCGATCCCACGCACCTCTTTTTCCTCCAGGGCGACATTGACCAATTCACCAACAAGTATGGCAATAGCCTGGGCGACCTTCTGCTCCACGGCGACAATGACGAGGCGGCGATGGCGCCCGCCTTTGAAATCTTCGACCGCTACATGCTGCGCGTCGATCAAAACGTCACCCTGGCGGAGAAGCTCCTGCACGAAAAATTTGATTTCACCAAGGATGAGACCTACACGATCCGCAATGATAAATCGACCTGGATGCCCGACGCCGCCACCTCGGCCTCGATCTGGCGCGGCCAGGTCAAATCCGATCTTTTGAACGGGCTGCTCGACAAAAAGCCAACCGCCGAGACGATTTCGCGACTTTCCAAACGCTACGTCTCCTGGCTCCGCGAAGGCTCGGAAGAGGACGACATGGATGTGCTGGAGATTTATCTCAGCGCCCTCACCCACGCTTACGATCCTCACTCCGACTACTTCCAACCCGACGAGGCGCAGAATTTCAGCATCCAGGCCATCGACCACGCGGTCACCGGCATCGGCGCCGTGCTGAAGTCGGATGACGGATACGCGACGATTGAGGAAGTCATTGCGGGAGGTCCGGCCGATCTCGATAAACGCCTGAAGGCGGGGGACAAGATTCTCGCCGTGGGACAAGGCACGAGCGAGCCGGTCGATGCCGTCAACATGAAGCTCAATCGCGTCGTGGACATGATCCGGGGGCGCAAGGGGACCACGGTGCGCCTCGTTATTTCCCCCGCGGGTGCGGCGGAGGGTGCCGTGCACACGACGGAAATTGTGCTCAAGCGTGACGTGGTCAGCATCAAGGACAGCCTGGCCAAGGCCCACATCATCGAGCATCGCCTGCCGGGCGGCGGGACCGAAAAACTCGGCGTCATCGACCTGCACGATTTCTATAAAAATACCGCCGCCGATGTCGCCACCCTGGTCCAGCGGCTCAAGAAGGAAAATGTCGCCGGAATCATCCTCGACTTCCGCAGCAATGGCGGCGGCCTGCTCGATCAGGCGGTCGATCTTACCGGCCTGTTCGTCGATAAAAAGGAACCGGTCGTGCAAATCCGCCGTTCGGACGGTTACATCGACCAGCTGAGCCCCGACGACGGGCGGGGAATTTATGACGGCCCGCTCCTGGTCATGGTCAACAAGATGAGCGCATCGGCCACCGAAATCGTCGCGGCCGCGTTGCAGGATTATGGCCGCGCCATCATCGTGGGCGATCAGAGCACCCATGGAAAAGGCACCGTCCAGACACTCATACCCCTCGATCAGCAGATGCCCATCGGCTTTCCCAGCGATCCCGGGCCCGGCAACCTGAAAATGACGGTGCAGAAATTCTATCGCGTCGCCGGCGGCTCGACCCAGCAAAAAGGCGTCGTGCCCGACATCGTGCTGCCCTCGGTGCTCGATGCCCTCGAGTTGGGGGAAACGACGCTGCCTTACTATCTTCCTTACGACACCGTGCCCGCGGCAACCTATGACGACTTCAACCTGACCGCTCCCTACCTGAGCTCCCTGCGCACCGCTTCACAAGCGCGCGTCGCCAATTCTCCCGACTTCACCTACGTCCGCCAGGATATTGCCTATTATAAAAAGAAGGTTCAGGACAATACGGTGTCGCTCAACGAAGCGGTGCGCATCAAAGAGCAAGACGAATTGAAAACCATCAATGCCCAGCGCAAGAAGGACCTGGCCGCCCGCAAAGCAAGCCGCGACACCATGCTCGACCTGACCCTTGACATGGTGGCCCAGAATCAGCCGCCCGCGCCGCCCGTCGTGAAAAAGCCGCAGATCGATGCGTCCGACTCCGACCCGGATGATAGCGAGGCCGGTCTCGATTCCGCGATCAACAATCCGACCGACGATCCGCAGCTGGATGAAGCGATCAACATCATGACCGACTATACCCGTATGCTGCAGGATGCCGGCTCAAAGCTGGTGCAGACCACCCCGGCGCCACCCAGTAAATAAGTCCGGTTAACCCTGGGCGCCGTTGGGATGGGCCAGCGGCGTTGTCTTCGTCAGGTTGGTCGTGGGCGTATTGGAGTACTGGTCCAGGAGCGGCTCAAGGTTCTGGTAAAGGACCTGGAGGGCAAAAGGCTTGGCCAGGCAGGGGCAGCTCAGCGAGGAAACAAAGCCCTGGGTGCTGTCGCGCACCAGATCGCCGCTCATGAAAAGAAAGCGGTTGCGGTAGGAGGGATCCGCCGAACAGGCCTTTTCGTAGAGTTGCGGCCCATCGACTCCCGGCATCCGGATGTCGCTGATGATCGCGTCGTAGCGATTAACCGCCAGGAGCTTGAGCGCCTCCGCACCGTCATTCGCCTTGTCGGTGGTGAGGTTTTGGAGGTCGAGAAATTCGCAGATCGCATCGACAATCGCCGTTTCATCGTCCACCACCAGGACACGGCCCAGGCGCTTTGTCCGCCGGGGTGGCGGAGCGGGCAGCGGCTGTGTCTCCCTCGACTCCGACGGCATCTTGGGACTGCGCGCCAACGGCAGCTCGATGGTGAACACAGTATTGCCCGGTTCGCTCTTGGCCGAGATCGTCCCACCGTGGTTCTCGATCAGCGTGTGGGCGATGGAGAGCCCCAAGCCGGTGCCTTCGCCTAAATTCTTCGTGGTAAAGAAGGGATCAAAAATGAAAGGCAGGACATGCGCGGGAATTCCGTTTCCATTGTCGGTCACGGTGATGAAAACCGTGTCGCCCCGGCGACCGCCCTCGACCCGGATGACCCCCGCATGGGCGGTCTTCGCGATGGCCTGCTCCGCGTTATTGAGCAGGTTAAGCAGGACCTGCTGCATTTGCTGTGCGGTGACCTGCACCGGATAGGAAATCTCGCATGGCTCGGCGATCAACTGGATATTGTTCACGCGCAGCTGATAGCGTTTCAAATTGACGGCCTGTTTGATCAGTTCATTGACGCCGATCACTTCCCGCTTCTTCGATTCCTTGCGGCTGAAGGCGAGAAGGTTCTTCACCAGGTCGGCCGTCCGCTTGGCTTCGAGCACGATGGAATTGATGGAGGCCTCGTCCGCCGGACCACCGCGACGCAGCGCCAGCAGTTGCGCGTTGCTGAGGATCGAGGTCAGAGGATTATTGATTTCGTGCGCGATGCCCGCAATGGTTTCGCCGAGCGACGCCAGCTTTTCCGATTGGATCAGATGCCGCTGGAGCCGTTCCTGCTCGGTCAGATCGAGGCGAAGCTTAATGGCAAAGGAAGCCAGTTCCGCCAGCAGCGCAACCGTGGAGAGCGTCGATTCATCGAATGCGTCCGGCTCCAATCCGTCCAGATTGATCAGCCCCCAGACCCTTTCCTCCACGACAATCGGCACGATCAACTCGCACCGCACATTGTCGAAAAGCGGATAATAATTCGGATCAACGCGCGTGTCGGGGCAAAGATATGGTTTTCCGGTCAACGCGACATGTCCCGTCAGGCCTTCACCCAGCCCAAGCTGGCACATCTGTTTTTCCAGGGTCCAATCCTCCCCGCGCACGGAGGTGATGATGAGCTTTTGCGCGTTGTGATCGATGGTCACGATCGACCCATGCGCGGCCTTTCCCAGGTCGGAAGAATAGCTGAGAACCATCTCCAGGATTTCTTCCACGCGCTTGCGCTGACGAATCGCGGTGAGCACTTCGCGAATCGAAATTGCAACAGGGTTGTTGTCCATCATAAACCAACAATAATGAGCACCAGATATGCCACTGGTCGATTAAATAAAGACCCCGCTAAAAGCAGTTTTGAATTAAACCAAATGAGGCTAAGAAAAAGCAAGGCTTTCCAGGACAGCTTCCAGGCGCGGCTCGACCACGCAAGCCTCAACCCTGCTTTGATCCATCGCCGTGTCGGGATCCTTCAATCCGTGTCCGGTGAGCGTGAGCGTCACCAGGCTGCCCTTGGGAATAAGTCCCTGCCTTCCCATCCGGATCAAGCCAGCCAACGGCGCCGTGCTGGCGGGCTCGGCAAAGAGGCCTTCCCTCCGCGCGGCCAAATTGTAGGCCACCAAAATTTCGGCATCGGTCACGCTCTCGATCACACCGCGGGATTCCGTCAGCGCCTCGGTGGCGCCGTGCCAGCTGGCAGGATTGCCAATGCGAATCGCTGTCGCGATTGTCTGCGGATCGGTAATCTGCCTGCCTTCCACGATGGGCGCGGCCCCTGCCGCCTGGAAGCCGCACATGCGGGGCAGCGACGTGACCAAGCCTTGCTGATGATATTCCTTGAATCCCTTCCAATAGGCGGTGATGTTGCCCGCGTTTCCGACCGGGAGAAAATGGAAATCAGGCGCACGGCCCAGAATGTCGCAGATTTCAAACGCGGCGGTTTTTTGACCCTCGATGCGGACGGGATTGATTGAGTTAACAATCTCCACGCCGGGATGTGCACCCAGTTCGCGGACGAGGCGAAGGGCATCGTCAAAGTTGCCGCGCAGGGCAATTATTTCCGCGCCGTACATGCGCGCCTGCGCCAATTTTCCCAGGGCGATTTTTCCGTGAGGCAGCAGCACCGCGCAGCGCAATCCCGCGCGTCCCGCATAAGCCGCAGCCGAAGCTGAGGTATTTCCCGTGCTGGCGCAAATCACCAGTTTCGATTTGCGAGCCAGCGCCTGCGTCATCGCTGCGGTCATGCCGCGATCCTTGAAGGAGCAGGTCGGATTGAGGCCTTCGTATTTCAAAAAGAGATCGAAGCCGCCGCCCGCCTCGGCCGCCAGTCGCGGCGCGGGAATCAGCGGCGTATTTCCCTCCTGCAGCGTGACGATGGGCGTGCCTTCCGCCAGCCAATTCATGGTGTGGCGATAGTGCTCCAGGACACCGGGCCAGGCGGAGAGTGTTTTGTGATGCATCATGGTTCCAATCAGGCCGCTAAATTAGCGGGTGATGCCGTGCTTGTCGAGGGGGTGCTGCGCACAGCGGTAGTTCTTCCGGTGGCCCAGACAACTCGTTGTCTGGGCGCGTGCAGCGCGCAGGAGGTCGCCGGTTGATTTGCAAATTTGCAGGTGACCTCCCGTGGCCCCCGGCCACCCGGACAACAAGTTGTCCGGGCCACCAATTCCAAACCTGCGATCAATTCGCTTCAAAGTCCTCGACGCGCAGATGCACGGGCGGCGCCTTGACCGCGCCGATCTTCGCGATCTCATTCACGGCGGCGAGAAGCTGCGACTCGGGTGCGTCGTGGAGCATCAACACCAGGGGCGTGATTTCACCCGCCTGCGCCTCGGGCTGGATGACTGAGGAGATGCCGATCTGCCGCGAGGCGAGTACCCGGGCGACATCGGCCAGGACGCCGGGGCGGTCCACCACCAGCAACCGCAAATAGTAGCGCGAAACAATTTCGTCAATGGTCTTGAGTCTCGAATGGAGCGCTTCGTGTCCCACGTTGCGGGCCTTCTGTTCCTGGGGAAAATGAGCCGCGATTTGCGCGAGATCGCTCACCACCGCGCTGGCGGTCGGATCGCCTCCGGCGCCGCGTCCGTAATAAAGCGTGTCGCCCACCACGTCGCCGCGCACCAGTACCGCGTTGAAAACGCCGCTGACCGAGGCGAGCACATGCGACTGCGGGATGAGGGTCGGGTGCACGCGCACTTCCACCGCGCCGTCGGCGTCGGTCTTGATGATCGCGAGCAGCTTCAGGCCGTAGCCGAGCTTCCGCGCGTAAACGATGTCCTGCTTCTCCACCGCGCGCAGTCCCTCGGTGTGGAGCTTTCCCTTCGGCACCCAAAAGCCATAAGCGAGCGCGGCCAGCACCGCCGCCTTGTGGGCCGTGTCGTGGCCGTCCACGTCGAGACTGTCGTCGGCCTCGGCAAAGCCCAGGCGTTTTGCCTCTGCCAGAGCGTCCTTGAATTCGAGACCCCCGTCATTCATCCGGGTCAGGATATAGTTGCACGTGCCGTTGATGATGCCGTGGATCGAAAGGATGCGATTGGCGACCAATCCCTCCCGCAAGGCGCGGATGATCGGAATGCCTCCCGCAACACTCGCCTCGAAAAGAAGGTGGCGCTGATGCTTGAGGGCCGTGGCGAAAAGCTCCGCGCCCCGTTCGGCGAGAAGCGCCTTGTTCGCCGTGATGACATGCTTGCCGTTTTTCAGCGCCTGCTGGATCAGTTCAAAAGCTTCCGTGGTACCGCCGATCAGCTCGACGACGACTTCGAGTTCGGGATTTGCCACCAGTGTGCGCCAGTCGGGAGTGACGAGTTTCTCAGGCAGGCCGATTTCGCGCGCTCTTTCCGGCCTGCGCACGGCCACTTGATCCACGCGAATTTCCGCGCCCGTCCGCTGCCTGAGCAGGTCTTTTTGGGAGACCAGACGACGATAGACGCTGGCCCCGACGGTACCGAGACCGGCCAGGCCGACACGAAGAATGGGAGGGGATGCGCTCACAGGAACGCAAACCGTAGCAGAACTATTGCGGAATTAAAATGGAAGAAAGCCTTCTCAAAATTGTCCGCTGCGAATAGTTATTGCAGATGCAACCATCTGGCGAAGGCTTCCTGGCCCCGTTTCTCAATCATTTTTTTCCCTGGCTCTATTTCAGCTCGGGCTGGTGGACCGTCCTGGGCTTTGTCGCCGGCTTCACTTTTAGCGGCCGATTTATCCTGCAATGGCTTCATTCGGAGAAAGCCAGGAAAGTCGTTGTCCCCGCCATCTTCTGGCATCTCAGCTTTTGGGGCAGCGTGATGAATCTCATTTATTTCGTCCATCTCGACAGGGCGCCGCTCATCTTCGCCAACTGCTTCCTTCCCTTCCTCTACGGGCGAAATCTCTATCTGCTCTATAAACACAAGCCGATTGTGAGTCCCGGCGACAGCAAAGGGGACTAACTCAGTTCGTCACCACACCCGGACTGTTCGGGTCGGTCTTGTGCTCGATTACGCTGATGACGGCATTGTTGGCGAATGAGACAATCATCTGCCCGATCGGCGTTTTGACGTAATAGGTTTGCAGGGCAGGACGACCAAAGGCATCAATCGTGTATTGGTATTGGGGGTCTTCGCGATAGGTGGTATAAATCCAGACCAATGTCGCGCCGTTTGCATCGACGCGGGAGGTGACTTGCGCGGGACTGCCCACGGACTGCTTCACTTCGTCGGGGGTCATCCCCTGGATCACACTTTTATTCGTGATCGCCACCGCCACGGCATCGCGACGCGCCTGGTTTTTCCTGGCCTGCGCGAAGATGGCAGGATCGATTCCCGAAGGTAAATCCTCGGGGCGGATCCAGCCGATGGTCGTATTATTACGGTAATCCGTCTTGAGCAAATAGCCTTCGGGACTCATGCCAATCAGCTCGATTTTCTGCCCCGCATAAAGGGCGGCGAGCGCGGTCTGGAAATCGCGATGAAGGTAGACCGTGGTCGCCGTATGCAGAGTGGCCGTGATTTTATCGGGGAGATTTCCGTCAAAATAGAGAACGCCGTCCTCCCGCAGTTCAGGCGCAATTTGCGCACGGGCGCTGGAAAGGGAAAGAGCCAGCAAAAGCGCGCAACTCAGGGTTCCGAGATAGCTCTTCACAAGTGGAACCCTAACATGGTTTCAAGGCCGTGACTAGGCTCGCACAAGAGGGCGGCTGCAAAAACTAAGGTTTCTTCTTTCGGATTTTTGCTTTGTTCGTCAAAACCGCCTCTTTTGCAATCTCTTGGGGATGAAGCGCCTCCATCAGGGTCTTCTCCGGCTGGGCCACGGTCAGGCTGGCCTCCATCGTCCCCTTGCTCAGGACGATCCGCACCCGCTGGCCCTCCAGAGTCTTTTTCGCGCGGGAAACGGGATGCCCCTTCGTATCGAGCACGAGCGCATAACCGCGATCGAGCGTACCTTGCGGCCCCAATGCGCGCAGCCGGGCGGCAAGCTGAATTAGATGATTGCGACGCTGCTCCAGTTCCCGCGCGGGATGATGCGCCGCCAGCCGCGCCTGCAAAAGACGCAGGGCGTTTTTCCGCGTTTGAATCGAGTTACGCGCTGCGGCGTAGAGATTTTCGTTGAGATCATCGAGACGCTGCGCCCATTGCCGTACGACGCGGCGTGGCTCGCGCAAGGCATAGCTCGAAGCGAGCCGACTCAATTGGCTGCGATGATCGGCGAGAACCTGTCGCGTGGTCCGGCTAAGGCGGGCGTGAAGTTTCGCAACGGTCTCCCGCCATTCCGCCCAATCCCGCGTGAGCAATTCTGCCGCGGCGCTGGGGGTGGGCGCGCGCATATCGGCCACGAAATCGGCGATGGTGAAATCAGTCTCATGCCCAACTGCGGAAATGGTCGGAACGCCGCACACCGCCAGCGCGCGCGCGACCGATTCTTCATTGAAGGCCCACAAATCCTCAAGACTTCCACCGCCTCGCGCCACCACAAGAAGGTCGATCTTTTTCTCCGCGCTAAACGCCGCGATGGCCTCCGCGATTTCCTGCGCCGCGCCGTTGCCCTGCACCCGCACGCCCCGCACGACGATGCGAATGCCCGGCGCGCGCCGCTGGAGAATTTGCAGCATGTCCTGCAGGACTGCACCTTGAAGCGATGTGACCACACCGATGACTTCGGGGAAAACCGGCAGGAGCCTCTTCCGTTCGAGCGCGAAAAGATTTTCGGCCTGGAGCCTGTGCTTCAATTCCTCGAAGCGTTGCTGGAGGCTCCCCTGCCCGCGCGGCTGGATTTCCACGACCTGGATTTGGTATTGCCCGCGCGCCTCGTAGACCGTGATCGTCCCCCGCACCAGCACCGCCTGGCCATCGCCCAGCGCAAAGCCCATCCGTCTCGCCTCGCGCATAAACATTACCGCCGAGAGCGTCGCCGTCTCATCCTTGAGCGTGAAATAGAGATGCCCCGAGCCGGGCGCGCGAAAATTGGAAACCTCGCCCGCGACCCAAACTTCCCCCAGGCCCGTTTCGAGCAGATCGCGAATCGCGGAGGTCAGGTCCGTGATTGAAATCGGATTTTGCGCGGAAACACCCGGTGTCTCGACCACGGGACCGAGGCCGGGCAAATCTTTGTCTGAAGCAGGCTTGAATTTCATCCGGGGAAAATTCTCGTTCGCCTATTCCAGCTTAATTTTCTCCTGAATGCGCTCGATGCGAAGCGCGCGACCGGTGCCGGGATCAGCCTCGACAAAAACGCCGTCGGCCTGGAGACCGCCGCGCGCGATATAGAATTTGTTCGGCAGGAGCGTGCGATATTTTTGCAGCACGCTCGGAATGTCGCGTCCGATGACCGATTCGTGCGGGCCGCAAAACCCAGCGTCGGTGAGATAAGCCGTGCCGCCGGAAAAAATCTGGTCGTCCGCCGTCTGCACGTGGGTATGGGTGCCCACGATGAGCGTGGCCAGGCCATCCACGGCGCGGCCAAAGGCGATTTTTTCCGAGGTCGCCTCGGCGTGAAAATCGATCAGGATGCACGGCGTCTCCTGCTTCAATTTCGCAATCTCCGCCTCGATGAGAAGGAAGGGATTATCGACCTGCGGCCCCATGAAAGTCCGGCCCAACATATTGATGACGCCCAGTTTTTGTCCGTTGCCGCCCACCACAATGGAACCGAAGCCGGGTGTGCCCGCCGGAAAATTCAGGGGCCGGATCAGGCGCGGCTCGGTGGAGAAATAGGGGACGATTTCGCGCTGGTCCCAGGCGTGATCGCCAAGCGTGATGACATCGGCGCCCGCGCGCATGAGATCGACGGCGAGCCGGGGCGTGATGCCGTTGCCGCCCGCCGCGTTCTCGCCATTGACGACGAAAAAATCGGGCTTATAGCGCTCGCGCAGGATGGGGATGGCGGCGCGCACGGTGTCGCGCCCCGGTTCGCCCACGACATCGCCGAGAAAAATGAATTTCATGAAGAAGCGAGCCTAGGGCGTCCAAGGCGATTTGTCATCCTAGACCACGCGCCCGTCGCGCATCTCGACGATGCGGTGCGCGGCGGTGGCGACCTCGCGGCTGTGGGTGACCATCACAATCGTGGTGCGGTGCCGCTCGCCAATGTCGCGGAAGAGTTTCACCACGCGCGCGCTGGCCTCCGAATCGAGATTGCCGGTGGGTTCGTCGGCCAGCAAAACGCGCGGCTCCAGCAAAAGCGCCCGCGCCAGCGCCGCCCGTTGCATCTCGCCACCGGAAAGCTGGTGCAGCCGGTGCCGCGCGCGATGTTCCATGCCCACGGCGGCGAGCAGCTCCGCGCAACGGTTCTCGATTTTTTGCGCAGGTAGATTTTGCAACAGACCGGGCAGCCGAACGTTTTCCTCGACCGTCAGCGTCGGCAGCAGGTTGAAGAACTGGAAAACGAAACCGATTTTTGTCCGGCGCAAACGGGTCAGTCCCGCCTCGTCGAGTTGGTGAATGGGTTCGCCATCAAGATAAATTTCGCCACTGGTCAGGACGTCGAGTCCGCCCAACACGTGCAGGAGCGTGCTCTTGCCGCAACCGCTCGGGCCCATGATGGCGACAAATTCGCCCGGCGGAATATGGAGACTGACGCCGTTAAGCGCGTGAACCGCCGCGCCGTCCGCATCGGCCCGGCCATAAAGCTTGGTGGCGTTCTCGACGCGGATCATGATTTTGCCGCGCCTAATTTCCTCATCTCCGCCATTTTCTCCACGAGGCTAGTAGTCGATTTGCCTTTCACCATGCGCACGATTTCGAGGACCGCGCCACATTCTCGCAGGACCCCCGTTTCTTCCTGGTTGAGCGACTCGACCGTGTAATCGCCGCCCTTGGCGTAGACATCGGGTCGCACCACGCGTAGGAAAGCCGTCGCCCTAACGTCGGGGAAAATCGTCACCGCATCGACCAAGCGCCAGGCGGCCAGAAGTTCCGCGCGATCCGCCTCGGGCACGAGCGGGCGCCCCGGACCTTTGAGTTCGCGCACCGAGGCGTCGCCATTAAGCCCGACCCAAAGGAAATCGCCCAACGCGCGCGCTTCCGTCAGGTATCGCAAATGGCCGACATGGAGCAGATCGAAACAGCCATTGGTCGCCACGACCTTGCGGCGCTGGCTCCGCAGTTTCTCGCGATAGGCGGTCACCTCGTCGAGCGTCAAAATTTTGCCGCTCAACGCCAGGGAGGTCGGCGAGCTGGCTTCGTGGGTGGGATCGGGTGCGGGCTTGGCGGCATCGAAAACAGATGTCAAAAGCTCTTCCGGATTTTTCAAGCGGGCGAAAGCGGGCATCAGGCTGCAAATATCGAGCTGGAGCCGGTACTGGATGTCCTGCGGGATGAGCGCCCCATCCGCGACATACTTCCCATAAATCGCCTTGTTCAACGCGACAAAGAGTTCCGCCTCATGCCCCGGCGAGAAAAGTTCGTCGGGCAAAATGGAGAGGAGATAGGGAATTATCTCCTTTTGGAAAGAATCCCAAATCTGCTGGGCGTGCGGGTTCGAGATTTCCGATTCGTGCGGTAAGGGCATTTTACACTTTGCTCTCTTGTGTACCGGGCTTGCCGAAGCGACGGTATGACGAGACGATAGCATCAATATGGATTCCGAGAAGTACGATGTGCTGGTGGTGGGCGGCGGCCCGGCCGGACTCCGCGTCGCGGAATTGACTTCGGCGGCGGCCCTCAAGACAATCCTCGCCGATCACAAACCCTCCGTTGGCCGCAAATTTTTAGTCGCAGGACGCGGCGGCTTGAACCTGACCCATTCCGAGCCGGTCGAAAATTTTCCCGCACGTTATGGCGATTCGACCGGCCGCTGGAAAAAACTGCTGGCCGACTTTTCGCCGGGCGATCTGCGCGCGTGGGCTGAGGACCTGGGCATCGAGACCTTCGTCGGCACAAGCGGACGCGTCTTTCCCATCAACAAGCAGGCTGCGCCGTTGCTGCGCCGCTGGATCGAGCGCCTCCGCCAACAGGGTGTGAGTTTCCGGCCAAGGCACAAGCTCGCGGCATTTCGGCGGATCCAAAATGGAGATTGGGAGGTTGAGTTCTCCACCCCGCAAGGCCCGGTAAAGCTCGGCGCACGCGCGGTAATCCTCGCCCTCGGCGGAGCGTCCTGGCCGCAAACCGGTTCGGATGGAGGTTGGGTCGATCTCCTGACAAAAGAGGGCATCACCATCACCCCGCTCGTCCCGGCGAATTGCGGCTACGAAGTCGCCTGGCCGCCCGGATTTCTCGCGCAGGCCGAAGGATTGCCGTTGAAAAATGTCGTTGTGAGCGCGGGAGGCGAATCGGTCGCGGGCGAATTGCTCATCACGAAATACGGCGTCGAGGGCGGCGCCATTTACCAGTTGGGACACGCGTTGCGAATGATGTCGCAACCCAAAATCGAGATTGATTTGAAGCCAGCTTTCAGTTCAGGGCAACTGGTGGATAAGTTAACTTACAGAATGCATGTCGCAGACAAATCTATATCGCCGCTAGACGAAGCAGTACGTGCTTGGCGTCTCAGCAAGGTTGCCGAATCACTCCTGCTCATGCGCGCACGTTTTGGCTCGATCACAGACTTGGCCACGCTCCTCAAGTCGTATCCGCTCCAACTGCACGGCCCCCGTCCCATCGAAGAAGCCATCTCCACGGCAGGCGGGATAAGCTGGAACGACCTCGATGACCAACTCATGCTCAAGCGTTTGCCTGGTGTTTTCTGTGCGGGTGAAATGATCGATTGGGACGCGCCGACCGGCGGCTACCTGATCCAGGGCTGTTTCTCCACCGCCACCCGCGCGGCGCGGAGTGCGCTGAAGTTTTTGACGGAATTAGACAGGAGGAACGTGAAAGACATGAGCAAGAGGTGATGAGTGCAATAAAATTGCGCCTGACAAGTGCATTCCCAAGTGCAACTTGGGGTAAACTCAGTCTGCATTCTTTCATCAGCCTTCATGTTCCTCCTGTCTAAAATCAGCCTGCCTTCCAATCTTGTTAATCCAGTTAATCGTGTCCAAAATCTCCCATGCTCGTTTCGTTGCGCATCCGAAATCTGGCGCTGATTGAAGACCTGACGTGGGAACTCGGGCCGGGCTTCAACACGCTCACGGGCGAGACCGGCGCTGGCAAATCGATTCTCATCGACGCGCTGAGCCTATTGCTCGGCGAGCGGGCCGACAAGACCCTGATCCGCACCGGCGCGGAGGCCTGCTCGGTCGAGGCTGAAATCACGCTGGCCGACGATTCGCGCCTCAGGCAAATCAACGCCGTGCTCGCGGAAACCGGCGCGGAGCCCTGCGAGGGCCGCACCCTTTTACTCAAGCGCAGCCTCTCGACTGCGGGCGCGAACCGGCAATTCATCAACGGCAGTCCGGTACCGTTACAGGGACTTAAAAGCGTCGGCGACCTGCTCGTCGATGTCCACGGCCCGCATGATCACCAGTCGTTGCTGGCGACCGAAAAACAGGCCGCCTTGCTCGACGCCTACGGTAAGCTGGCTTCCCTGCGCCAGGCCTGCGCGGAAACCTACGCCGCGTTGCGTGAGATCGAGCAGGAACGCGCCGCGCTGGAATTAAGCGAAAGCGAGCGCGAACAGCGGCTCTCACTTTTGCAACACCAGGTCAATGAAATCACATCGGCCCATCTTCAACCCGACGAAGACGTACGCGTGGAGAACGATTATCGCGCCGCCTCGCACTCACAAAATATCCTCGAACAAGCCGGGATCATCGCCGGAATCCTGAACGACTCCGAAAACGCGGTGCTGACCCAGCTCGCGCAGGTCGAGCGTGCCCTCACCGCGTGGCAGCGCTTGGATGATTCCATCGCCGACGCCGAGGAGTTGAATCGCCAGGCCATCGCGCAATTGCAGGAGTTGGTCGGCACGGTGCAGGCGCGGGCCGAACGCGTCGATCTCGATCCTGCCCAACTGCAGCAATTGGAAGACCGGCTTAATCTCGTGCAGAGCCTCAAGCGAAAATATGGCGACACGATGGAAGCCGTCATCGCTTTCGGCGAAAGGGCCGCCGCGCAACTGGCCGCGCTCGAAGGCCGCGCTGAATTTCTAGCCACGCTCGCGCAGCGGGAGAAGGCCGCCCGCACCGCGCTCGAAAAAGCCGCCACAGAATTATCCAAAGCGCGCAAGAAAATCGCCGGGCCGCTCGGCGAAAAAATCTCGCAGGAACTCCGCGCCCTCGGCTTCAACAAGGCGCTCTTCCAGGTGGAGCTAACTCCCGCGGCCAAGCCGGGAGCATCCGGCGCCGATCACGTCGAATTTATTTTCGCGCCGAATCCCGGCGAAGCGGCCCGTCCCCTGCGCGCCATCGCTTCAAGCGGCGAGATGGCCCGCGTGATGCTGGCCGTGAAAACCACGCTGGCTGAAGTGGACGAAATCCCGATCCTCATTTTCGACGAGGTCGATGCCAATGTCGGTGGCGAAACGGCGGGGCAGGTCGGCAAAAAACTGCGCAGCCTCGGTCGCAGCCACCAGGTTCTCTGCATCACCCACCTGCCGCAGGTGGCGGCGCAGGGGCAAAGTCATTTCGCAGTGGAGAAGCGCGTAAAACAAAACCGGACCCTGACCGAACTGACCCTGCTCGAAGGCGCGGCGCGGCAGCGCGAACTGGCCCGGATGCTTGGCGGCCAGACGGATGCGGCTCTCGCCCTGGCCAAAAGTTTGCTGGCTGAAGCCGCAAAATAGCCACTTGAGTTTGATCCCCTAACGAATCAGAATCCCCCCGCACACCCCTTTCTTCCATGAACCAATTTCGAGATATTGCGATGACCCTGATGATCATCCTTGCCGTCGGCCTCGGCTTTGGTCATCCCGAAAACTGGACCTGGGCCGCGTCCGGTGGACCCTACGTGGTCGATGCGGTCACCTATCTGGCCGATGGACGTCCCTGGTCCATCATTATTCTGGTAGCTCTTTCGCTCGCCCTTTTCATGACGCGATTGAAGTATTGAGTTTCGCATTCCTAATCCGAACGTTTACTCTCGACCTGCGCGGAAAATGGAAATCCGGCGCGTGAATGAATTCGATCTCCAAGCCATCACTATCTCTTGCCCTGATCGTCCTTCCTTTTTTATCGCAGGCGCAAACGGCCGATAGCTCGGGAAATCAGCCGCCAGCCAATACAACCCAAGCGATCAGTCTTCCACCCATCATCGTCACGGCCAGTGTCAATGAGCCCGTTCGCCAGCAGACCGATTTGAGCGTGGGCACCAGCACCTACACGATCACGCAACAGCAAATCGATACGATTGCGCAGGGACAAAGCACCTCCTTTAACCAGGTCCTGGCGCGAACGCCCGGCGTCTCCGACGATACCTATGGGGCGATCCATTTCCGCAACGAAGATCCCTATTACCGTTACTATATCAATGGCACGCTGCTTCCTTCGGGCATCAACGGCTTCAGCCAGGACATCGACACCCATTTCGTCCAGAGCGTGACCACGAAAGTCGGCGCGCTGCCCGCCTACTATCCCGAGGGCAATTACGGCATCGTCGATATCACCACCAAAAGCGGGGCCAGTCTGAACGGAGGCGATGCCTCTTTTTACGGCGGCAGCTACGACACGCTCAATCCCTCTTTCTCCTATGGTGGATCCTCGCATGGCACCGATTTCTATTTCCACGGCGACTATCTCCACGACAGCCTCGGCCTGGAAAATCCAACTTCGAGTTCCACCGCCATCCACGACGAGACCAACCAATACAAGGGCTTTGCCTATATTTCCCACCAATACCCGGATGCGGGCCGGCTGAGCTTTGTGTTGAGTGGCTCTGACGCTGACTATCAGATTCCCAATACGCCGGGGCAGACTGCTGGTTTTGATTTTAGCAATACCACCGTGGCGCCCAATCCGGAAGATTCCACCGCCCTGAACGAAACGCAAAACGAACAGACCTATTATGGCTTCATCGCCTACCAGCAGACCATCGACGATTTTTCGTTTCAGATTTCGCAGGTGGATCGCGACAGCACCGTCCTGTTTAATCCTGATTACAACGGCGACCTGCTTTACAACGGAGTCGCCGCGAGGGTCAACGAGTACAACCTGACCAATGGCCTCCAGGCCGATTTCACCTGGCAGATTGGTGACGACCATACCGTCAAGGCCGGGGTTCTCGGCGACACGCAGGCCGCCGGAGCGAGCAATGCCACGTATGTTTATAATGTGGGGATAGATCCCGCCAATCCTGTGACTTTTGGCAATCCCATCGGAGCTCCTGTAGAATTCCAGGATAACCATTTCATTCGCGGCTACGACGAAGCCGTCTATCTCCAGGATGAGTGGAAGGTCACCAACAAGCTGACCTTGAATTACGGCCTCCGTTTCGAGCAGGTCAAAGGCTACACCGATCAAAGCGCGTTCAGCCCGCGCATCAATGCGGTTTACCAGGTCGATAAAGCGACCGCCGTCCACGCCGGGTACGCGCGCTATTTCGATCCGCCGCAGTTGCTGAATATCTCCTCCGAAAACGTCAGCCGGTTCGACAACACCACCAACGCCGCCGACCAGGACACCGACGATCCGGTCAAAGTGGAGCAATCCGACTATTTTGACGCGGGCGTGACGCACGACTTCATTCCCGGCCTCGAAGTCGGCGCCGATACCTATTACAAAATCGCCAAGGACCAGATCGACGACGGCCAGTTCGGCGCGGCCAATATCAGCTCGCCCTACAACTACGACACGGCCTCCATGTATGGCGTGGAATTATCCGTTGATTACACGCATGACGGCCTTTCCGCCTACGGCAATTTTTCTGCCGGTGATTCGTGGGCCAAAAACATTGTCTCAAGCCAATTTGAATTCGATTCCGATGAACTGGCCTACATCGACAACCAAAACGTCAACTTCGACCAACAGCAATATTACACCGGCTCCGCTGGAGTTTCCTATACCTGGCTCGATACCACCGTCCATGCCGATGCCACCTATGGCGACGGCATTCGCAGGGGCTTGGCCAATACCGAAAAACTGGACCCCTATTATCCGGTGAATTTCGGCCTCGAACATAAATTCACCCTTCCCAGCGCGGGCGATCTGACCGTCCGTTTCGACGTGCTCAATCTCTTCGACCAGGTCTATGTGTTGAACGATGGCACCGGCATCGGCGAGGGCGCGGTGAAATACGGCAACCGCCGCGGCTTTTACGGCGGGATTAGCTACGAGTTTTAGCCATTAATACTAAGCCTGGCTTGCCCGGAATCTCCTTGCCCCATCATGGCGAATCGCGTAGTTTTAGCCTGTGAAAATCAAAAGCAAAAAGCAGTGGCAAAAGCCCGCCGTCCTGTCTGTGCTGATCTCCCTCGAAAGCACGGCCTACTCCGCGACGGTTTAACCACAAGGTTCTCCTATTCGCATTCGGCTTCTAGGAACGGCAGCCGGCGGTGGACTCCCTCAGTGGAATTGCTCTTGCGCTAATTGCCTCCTCGCGCGAAAGGGAACGATTAAGCCGCGCACGCAGTCGAGCGCAGCCATCAGCGCGGATGGCAAAAGCTGGTTTCTCATCAATGCTTCGCCCGACCTCCGGGCACAGATCGAGGCCTTCCCCAGTCTGCACCCCTCCCCGCAAACGCCACGCAACACTCCCATTGAGGCCGTCCTGCTGACCAACGCCGACCTCGACCACGTCCTCGGTCTGTTTCTTCTCCGCGAAACGGGCCGCCTTTCCGTTCACGCTCCAGCCTCAGTCGTAGAAGTGCTGACGCAGGACCTCCGCCTGAACGATATCCTCAAGCCTTTTTGCCAGATTCACTGGCACGAACCGCCCACCGGCTCATTGGAGCCTCTCCTCACGCAAAAAAACGAGCCGAGCGGCCTGCGGTATCGCGCGATTCCCCTTTCGGCAAAGCCGCCTCCTTTCGCCCGGCACCCCACCCAGGATGGAACTCAAAGCGTCGCCTACGAAATCGTGGACGAGCGCACCAGCGGACGGCTCGTCGTCGCGCCCGATGTCGCGGCGATCACGCCGGAACTGCTTATCGCCATGGAATCAGCCGACGGCATTCTCTTTGACGGCACTTTCTGGTCCAACCACGAATTTCAACAGATCACCGGCAAGCCGCGCACCGCCGATGACATGGGGCATCATGTGATCCAGAATGGAAGCCTGAATGTTTTGCGAAAATTGAAGGCCCGTCATAAGGTTTATTTTCACATCAACAATACAAACCCCATCTTGAATCCCGGCTCCCCCGAGTGCGCTGAGGTGAAGCACGCCGGCATGGTGGTCGGCTATGATGGCTTGGAATTGGATTTATGAGCGAACTCCTTTGGGACGAACCCACCTTCATCGGAAAACTGCGCGAAGTCGGCGCGGGCATCTACCACGACAAGCACCCGTTTCATGTCGTGATGAACGAAGGCAGGCTCTCGCCCCAAGCCATTCGCGGCTGGGTGGCCAACCGCTTTTATTACCAGATCAACATCCCGATCAAGGACGCCGCGCTTTTATCCAACTGCCCGTTGCGCGATGTCCGCCGCATCTGGATTGACCGCATCATCGAACACGATGGCCGGGAGGGAAACGAAGGCGGGATTGAGGCGTGGTTGCGCCTGGGCGATGCCTGCGGATTAAGCCGCGCCGATTTGCTCGACAGCCGGAATGTGATCCCCGCCGTCCGCTTCGCCGTCGATGCCTATGTGACTTTTGCCCGCACCCAGCCGTGGCCCGTGGCCGTCGCTTCGTCCCTGACCGAACTCTTCGCACCCGATTTAATGGCGAAACGACTCGAAGCCTTCAAGACCCACTATTCGTGGGTGCAACCCTGGGGCTTCGACTACTTCAGTCGCCGCGTCACCCAGGCACGCAAAGAGTCCGACTATGCGCTCAAGCTCACCCTGACCCATTGCAACACGCCCGCCTTGCAAAAGGCCGCCGTCGATGCGCTGGTCTTTAAATGCGAAGTCCTTTGGGCTATTCTTGACGGCATCGCCGGAAAGTTCCCTCCCACACCGCCAACGACCTGACCGCATGAACCGCGTTGATCCCAACAGCCGCCCGGCCCTGGCCGCCCATGTGCGGTTGCAGATCGATCCGGTCAATGGCGAGCCGATCCTGCTCTTCCCCGAAGGCGTCCTGGTCCTGAACGCCAGTGCGCACGAAATCGTCCTGCACTGCAACGGCAACGCAAAGGTGCATGAAATTGTCACCGCGCTCAGCGGCGAATACGAAATCGACGAACCGACACTCTGCGCCGACGCCCTCGAGTGCCTCAACGATTTGCTCGACCGCAATCTCATCGTCTTAAAATCGTGACTTTTCGACCCTACGCTTTGCTGGCGGAACTGACTTACCAATGTCCGCTCCATTGTCCCTATTGCTCCAACCCGGTGCGCTATCCGCAGGGCGAGGAATTGGCGACCGCGGAATGGCAGCGTGTCTTTGCGGAGGCCGCCCGTCTCGGCGTCCTCCACTTGGGCCTGTCCGGCGGCGAACCGCTGGCCCGGCGCGATCTGGCCGACCTCGTGGCCGGCGCGCGCGAGGCTGGACTCTACAGCAATCTCATCACCAGCGCGGTTGGCCTCGATCAAAAGCGTCTTGCCGATCTGCAACAGGCCGGGCTCGACTCGATCCAGATCAGCTTCCAATCCGACGAAGCCGGTCTCGGCGATGTGATTGCCGGAGCGAACGTCCATCGGCGTAAACTCGAAGCGGCGCGCCTCGTCCGCGAAAGCGGCCTTCCCCTGACCCTCAATGTCGTGCTCCATCGCGCCAACATTGATCGGCTCGAAACGATCATCGCGCTGGCGGAACATCTCGGCGCGATTCGACTCGAACTGGCCAATGTCCAGTATTACGGCTGGGGACATCTGAACCAAGCCCAGCTCATGCCCACGAGGGCCCAGGTGGAGTCCGCCATCCCGATCGCCTCCATGGCCAGGGAACGCCTTGTCGGAAAAATGGAACTCGTCTACGTACTCCCCGATTACTACGAAACGCGCCCGAAACCCTGCATGCAGGGCTGGGGACGTCGTTACCTGACCGTCAATCCCGTGGGAAACGTCCTGCCCTGTCCGAATGCGACCAGCATCGAGAAACTCCAGTTCGACAATGTCCGCGAGCATTCCCTGGCCTGGATCTGGAATGAATCGGCCAGCTTCAATCAATTTCGTGGAACCGACTGGATGCCGCTGCCCTGCCGCGAGTGCCCGCAACGCGAGGTCGACTTTGGCGGTTGCCGCTGTCAGGCCGCGCTCCTGACCGGCGACGCCTTCGCGACCGACCCGGTCTGCACCCTTTCGCCGCACCGCGATAGGGTAGACCGCATTCTATCCGCCCTCGCGGATGACGCCGTTCCGGCCACGGACTGGACCGCGCGGCGCAATCCGTGACCGGCTGCGATTAACCTATTGCTGGGTCAAGTTCGAGAAGACCGTGGTGTTCAATTGGCCGGTATTGTGTGAGCAGACGGCAAGGCCACCCAGGTAGGTTGGACTCGAAAAGACGGTGGTGTGAGTTGCCAGCAAGACCCAGTCGGTCGAGGCGGGAGTCCCTGTTGTGGTCGCGTAATAGGCGGTGAAGGTGTTTCCACTCTTGACCAGCTCGAGCCACTTGGGCGTGACTGTATCACCCGTCGGATTTACGGTCGAGATGGCATTCGCGTTGGTCTGGTCGCGCCACTGGAGTTCGACTTGGAGATTGGGATTTTCGTAGAGGCCCACAAACATATCCCCCGCTGCGGTCGAGTTGCGGAACATGACCCCCGCTTTCGCCCAGGTACTGGTATTTTGAGTGGAGGTAACCTGCACGATGATCGTCTTATTGGTCGTGTTGGTCTCGTAGCAGTAATTGAATTGGTCGTTCGCGCTCCAGATATCGTTTCCGCAGCCGCTAACGGTAGTGGTGTTCCCGCTGGACGCAGCTGAACCGGCAATGGGCGGCGAACCGATGTCCACATCAGTGTAATTGCTCGGAGGAGGTGGTGGTGGCGGCGGCGCGCTGCCGACCGTCTGCGTCGCGCCATTCGATACGTAGAAGTTGGAGAACAGCGAGGTGTTCAACACGCCAAAATTGTGGGCCGTGACGGCCATGCCCGCGAGATAGTTGACGTTGGTAAACAGGGTGGTGTGCGTCGCCAGCAGTATCCAATCAGTTGAGGCAGGCGCCCACGTGGTGGTCGCGTAATAGGCGGTGAAGTTTCCGTTATTGTTCACCAGCTCCAGCCACTTCGGCGAAGTCGTATTTCCCGTCGGATTCACCGTCGAAATGGCATTGGATCCGTTGCCGTCACGCCACTGGAGTTCAACCTGCAGATTCGGGTTCTCATAAAGACCCACATAGGCATCGCCTGCCGCCGCCGAGTTACGGAACATGATTCCCGCCTTCGCCCATGTACTGGTATTCTGTACGGAATCTACCTGGACAATCATCGTGCTGGGACCCGTGACCGTCTCGTAATCGTAATTGAATTGATCCGCATTATTCCAGATGTCGGATCCGCTGCCGATGACCGTATAGTTCCCATTATTAAATGAGGCCGAGCCCGCCGCTCCGGGGGCACCAATGTCCGCATCCGTCAAAGAGGCCGCCGTGGTGGTGGTAACGCTAAAATTGCTCACAACCGCGCGCGCGTTCGCCGTATTGCCGCTGGAGGAAAAGACCCCGATGTCGAGCGCCGTGCCCATTCCGGTCCAGGTTATGCCCGTCGTCGGATTGGTCACCTCCGTGAATGTGGTTCCGTTGCTTGAGACAAAGGCATGCAGGACATTACCGACCCTCGAGAGCATCATCCACGCCGTAGGATAGGTATAGGTCAGGTTCGCACCCGACGTGACAATCGTCGTCGTGGCGGCGTTGGCCGTGGTGCGGCTGATCAGGGAATAACCGCCACTCGTTGCGGTCGTTCCCGCCAGGGCGACGAAGTTTGCCCCCGCCCCGATGCCGTCGCGAATCATCAAGCCTGCCAATGGAGCCGTCGCCCCGGTGGCAACGAGATTCTGAAGTTGCACCACCATCTGGAAATTGCCCGTAAAGGGCAGGTTCTCAAAGTTGAAACTATCCGCCGTTCCGGAGAGACCGCCGGTACCGCTGCCATCGACCCACCAGTTGCCACTGGCACGGACCGAGGCGTCACCGGCACTGCCGGCTCCAATGCTGGTGCCGTAGAGCGGTTGCGCCGTGGCGTTCAGATTGGCGGCGGTCTGCGCATCACTAATCACATCGGTGACACCCACGCTTGCCGTACTCGTTCCCGCCGTAAGCGTCACGGTGGCGCTGCGGTTGCTGTCGTTGGAATTGATCGGGGCGGCGCTGACCACGACCGTCTGGTTCTGATAATTTGTCGGAGTCATCGTGATGGTCGGCGGCGTGACGGTAAGGTCTGGCGTGCCAGCGATGGCCACATTGACGGTCACGTTCGCGACTGGAGCCGAGGCCAGGCTTACGGTGAATGCACCCGTGGAACCATCATTGACCACCAGCGATGGCACGGAGGTCGTGATGACCACCGGAGCATTGGAGATGGTGACATTCCATGTATCGTTACCGGTTATTCCGCCGGGTGCCCAGGCATAGACGGCATAGGTGCCGCTCTGCGAGGCAATGGCGTTGGTAATGGTGTAGGAGGGGGCCGAGGTGACCGAGAATGCGGTCCCATTCAGGTACCAGACGTAAACGGCTCCGCTCGGGCTACCCGGTAAACCGGGGAAGGTGAGCATGACGGTACCTCCCGAGACTCCCGCAACGGCCGTCGGCCCATAAGTCGTCTGTGCCGTATTGTTATAGGAAGTACCTTCAATGACCACGGTGGCACTGGCCGGGGTTCCGGCCAGATAGGTGGAATTCGTCGCGAGGGTCGCGGTCACCGTTGCATTGGTGGTCGCTCCGGGCAAAGAAACCACGGGAACGTTAACGGAAGTCGCACCGGCCGGAATCGTCGTCGTACCCGTCAAAGCCGTATAATCGGTTCCTGCGACCGCCGTACCAGATACCGTGTAGGTGATGGGCAGGGCGGTCGTCTGCGCACTATTCACCGTGAAAGTCAGTTGCCCCGAGCTGACGCCGTTGACCGCCACCGGTCCTGTTGCCGTGACGGAAACGATCGGAGTCGTTTGCGTCGGGAGAGTCGAGGTGGTGAAGCCGGTGAAATCGGAGTAGCCCGCGAGATTGAAGGCCTGGATGTGATAATCGTACGAGGTACCCGGCGTCAGCCCCGTGTCGGTATAGCTGTTCGCGGTCGGCGGCAGTGTCGCCACGAGGCTGAAGTTACCCCCCGCCACGGTCGTCAATCGATGGAAGACGTTGATTCCCGTCGCATTCGACGCATTGTTCGTCCACGTCATGCTGATCGTCGTCGTCGTAATGGTCACGGGCTGCGCCCCGGTTGGCGTGGTTGGCGGCACGGGCGTGGTCGCGGTCGCCACATTGGTGAAAGCTGAAGTACCGACGCTATTGGTGGCAGCGACCTGATAATAGTAAGTGCCCGTGGAGAGACCGGAGTCACTATAGGTCGTGACCCCCATGCCCACGACCGCGAGTTGGACGAAGGGGCCAGCGGCGGCGGTTGAGCGCTGGATGATAAAGCCCGACTCGTTGTTGGAGTTGTCGGACCAGGTCAGGTTAATCTGCGTTCCCGAGGCCGGGGTGGCCACGAGATTGCTCGGCGCGGCGGGAGCCGAGGTCGGAAGCGGCGCATAAGACCAGGTCAGGATGGAGACGGTCGAAGTCTGGCTGCCATCTCCGGCGGTAAATCCGAGATAGGCCGTGTTCGAGCCAATCGTTGTGGGAATGTTGACGGCGTAGTTTATGGTTTTTGTGGCATTAGTGACAGTATCCGTAATCGTTTCCGTCAGGGTGGTGCCATCATAGGTCAGCAAGACCTTGAAGGTGTCCCCGCTGTGAAGATTAATCCCGCTCGAGGTCAGGTCGGTGGCAGGAGTGTAGGGATTGGCGCCATTCACAAACAGGCCGGTGGAATTCGATCCCTCGCCGTTGTTGTTATAAAGGTCGAATTTTACGCAGATGCTGTTGGGAATCGTGGCATAGGCCAGACCGCCGCCGTATTTTCCCACAATGGTGGGGTTGTTGTTTTGAATCGCAAACGTGAAACCATCCGCGCTCGGATTCGTTATTTGAAAGGTAAATTGCGTGGAGAACTTCTGAATATTCTGGGTGGTCAGGGACCATACCGTGCCCGTTTCATTCTGACCGCCATTGATCAATTCCGCCGCGTTGTTCACGATCGCCGCCGAGCTGTTATACTGGAGCAGCGTATTGGATCCGGCAAAACCGCTGGGAAAATTCAGCGTCGGAGGAATAAGCGTGGTCGTCGCGCTAATGATATTGGTATAGGCGGAATAACTGAGGGTTTGGAAATTGTTATAAGCCCGGACACGGAAGTAATAAGTCGACCCGGCTACGAGATTGGAAATGACCTGGTAGTTCGTGATGTTTACCCCGACTGTGCCGATTTGGGTAAAGTTGACTCCATCGCTCGATTGTTCGATGGCAAACCCGTTTTCGTTGTTGGAATTGTCGTTCCAGTTGAGGTTGATTTGCAGCGAGGATACGGCCACGGCCGTCAGCCCGGTGGGCGCGGCGGGCGGTGCAATCGCCGTCGAGGTCAGCCCATAAACGACTAGTGAGTTGGTGGTGCCCACAAAGACCAGGCCGTCCGCCACCGTCGGGGGAGCGAATTTCTGGGCGCTACCGAGCGCATCGCGATTATTCGGCGCCTGCGCGCTCGTGTAGAGTTCAGTGTGAATGTTACTCGCCAGATAGGCGCGAAGCTGACTGGTACTATGCTCAACGGCCCAGACGATGCCGTTATTCGTCCCGCTCGCTGAAACGGACATCGTGTCCCCAGGCCAGGCAAAAGCATCCGGTGTCTGGATCGTCGTGGTTGACATCGAGGCGTTCGAGACCGCGAATCCTTTGCCGGCATCGAAGTCCGCAGCGTAATAAATCTGGCCGTTAAAATAGTCAGGAGTGCTGAAACACTCCCCGATCGCCGTCTGCGACTGCACGACATTGTCCGTGGTGGCGTTGTATTTGCCCATGTTGTTGCAATCGATCAAATAAACGTTGCCCTGCTTTCCAGCGCCGACCAGCAGGTTGGGATGGGCAGAATTACCCGCGGAAGCAGGCAGAAGCGTGCATTCGCCTGAACCTAGATCCGTGTCCGTGCTATTGAGATTCTGGGTATTGAAAGGCGTGAAATAATCGGCCACCTTGAAGCCCCACCCATTGATACTCTGGTTGGCCTGCGTGGTAGTCGGATCAACCGCCAGCTTGATAAAGCTATCTCCATAATCACCGTTGACCGGGAAGCCCAGCGAGTTCAAACCGGCGGCCACTCCACCATTATTGAAGGCATCGCAACCACCATTGGCCACTTCGAGATAAAAGAAGCCGTTGGAGTCGATGGCCGGCTTGCCGCCGCCGCCCCAAAAACCGCCAAGTCCGAGATTCGGCGTTGAGTTGAAAACGCCCGTCAGCGCCAGCGTGCTCTCATTGAAGGCCAGGAACCAGCCATGGTAGGGACCGTTGTCACCATGCGAGCCAAACGCCAGATAGAGAGTACCATTATAGAGAAGCATGCCTGGCCGATTCATCTGCCTCAGCGCGTTAAAATAGACGCGGCTTTGGCCATTGACCGTGATGGCGCCATCACCCGTGCCGAACACGAAAGGATCCTGCGCGGCGGCGGCGTTCGTGTTGGTGCGATAGGTGTACGTTCCACCGGTATTGTAATCGGTATCGGCGATGACGTAACTGTTCACGATATTCGCGTTGGCCGTGGCGTTGCCGTTGGTGATATCCACCGCGTAGAGCGTGTAGACGTAGTTGGGGTTCGTCGTGTCGCCGTTGAGAATTTGCTTCGTTTTCGCCGCCAGGTAGAGCCGGTTCGTGGCCGGATCAATCACCGGCGTACCGCAAATACCGATTTCCGGCGCGGTATCCGATGTACCCACATCGGTCGAAGGCACCGAAGTGATGCTCGTCGCGCCCGGAAGTCCCGAGGCAACAAAAGTCGTTTGCCAGACCACGATTCCGCTGTTGGAATCAATGGCGTAAAGGCTGTCGTGCTGGGTTGCCACGATCACCAGGTTATGCGTCCCGGCCTGAGGGCCGCCGGTCACGACCACGCTCGGCACATAGAGGGGCTGGGCGTAAACCGCACCATCCACCGGGGTGGAATAGAGCTTGGAAAAAGTGTTGTAGTTGACGTTGCTGGGATTCAACACCGACTCAGTGGAATTGACCCCGGTGTTGAGGTTGTCGTTGTGGTAAGTCAGGACGCTGGTGGCCCGCAACGCTAAGTTACCACTGAGTAATGCGGACAAGATACAAACAGAAATAACCGATTTGAGGATGTGACGCATAAGCAGCAATGATATAAACGACTATGTAGAATGTAGATACGGAACAGTTTCACAAATCTTCATTTTTGTACACAGCTTTCCCTCCAAGCAATCTTTATGCCTTCTTCAGAGATATTTTTAGATAAGACCCGACCACTATTTAGAGTAAAAGATGTAATATCTCTTTCAGAGGTGGAATTCCCTCCCGCTGGTGCCCAAAGGACTGCCACTTACGAGCAGCTTTTAGTGGGCGGGTTGACCCACGTTCGTGGCCTGATTACTGAAGCGAAGCTGGGCCAAAACCTGGACCGATTGGTAATAATCCTGAGATCCGGAAATCGCATCATGTCCCGTTTTGACGAAGTGATTCAGCCAGTTGCGCTGGTCGCAGTCGCACATCCCCCGCAGGAGCTTCTCGGCCATGGGAGTTTGCTGCGCCCAGACATTCTTGCTCACGTCGCCCGTATTCACAGCCCCCAGCTTCACCGCCGCCGCTAACTTTTGGAGGTCAGAGTCCTGAACGGTCACCGCTGCGTCCGGTGACGAAATGGGACTGGAAACCTTCGGCTCGGAATTCGCGTCCGTCTCCGGCGTGGGCAAAGTCGCGGCAATTGAAGGCTGGGGACTCGCCGGTTCAGAAGGTGGAGCCGTCTTCATCGTGGTCTGTTCCGTCAAGCCAGGCGTGGTGGCCGAATTCACGCCCACGACGGCGGCCAATCCAAAAATAAAGATGGCTGAGAACGCTAAGCAGATGCCGAGCAAAAACTTATTACTCATAAAATTCAGTGGGAAGAATACTTCTCTGTTTGACAAAAGTAAAGCAGGCCTGTAGATAACCAATATTTATGAACAAAACCAAGACCAAGAAGCAGTGGATGAAGCCCGAAGTCAAATCAGTGCTCATCTCTCTTGAGAGCACCGCTTACTCCGCCACGGCCTAATATTGGCCAAGCCCGCTCTTTCGGCGGGCTTCATGGGGCATTCGTACCGGTAATGCTACGAACCGGTAGCCTTTATTACCGTAATCGGGATGCGCCCCTTTTATCGTCTCGCCTACAACCTTGTCGGCATTGAGCTGTTCTTCCATCGCATCAAGATCGAGGGACGCGAGAATGTGCCTTCGGGCGGTTGCCTGATCGTTTCCAATCACGTCAGCTTCATGGACCCCACCACGGTCGGATGGGCGGTTGCGCGTGAAATCTATTATCTCGGACGCAAAAGCCTCTTCAAGCCGCCTTTCTGGAGCTGGTTCCTCCCGATCTGCAATGTGCTCCCCATCGACCGCGACGGCCACGACATCGGAGGCTTGCGCCGCATCATCAAGATGCTCCGGGAAGGCCATGCGGTTTTGCTTTTCCCGGAGGGCACCCGCTCTCCGGATGGCACCCTCCAGCCCGCCGAACCGGGCGCGGGACTCGTCGCGCTCAAGGCGGGCACCCCCATTCTCCCCGTGCGCGTATTTGGCACCTACGAAAGCCTCTCGCGTCATACCAAGCGCCTCCGCTTTCATCCAATCCGCGTCGTCATCGGGAAACCTTATCTGCCCACCATTCCCGAAGGACGCAAAGAGAAGGAGTCGTATGGACCGGTCGCGCAGGAAATGATGGATCGGATTTCGACCTTATAATTTTCGATCCTCGCTCATTCATCGCCGCCCTTTCACAAGTTTAAGGACATCCCCGCTTTACAAGCAGACGCAGTGGAGGTTTCCTTTAAGCTCTCATGTTGTCTCTTCGTTGCGTTGGCCTTTGTTTTATCGGTCTCGCCTTTGCCTCATCAGCCTCGCCACTTCCCGCGGCCACGACTGCCACCTCACCACCGGCCACCACCGTTCCTCCGATTCCCTCTCTCCCCCAGGCCCCCGCCGCGACGACAACGCCCGCCGGACTCCCCGCCGTCATCGCTCCGGCCCAATCGCCCGCCGTTACGCCCCCGCCGCCCAGCTCCGCGCCGCCGCTGGGCACGCCCCTGCCGGAAGGTTCGGAACCGGAAAAGTCGGTCGTCCAGATCTTCAACTCTTTTCAGGAACCCAACTGGTCCGCCCCCTGGATTTTTGACCTGCCCCATGGCGCATCGGGTACGGGCTTTCTCATCGATGGCAACCGCATCATGACCAATGCGCATGTGGTGGCCTGGAACACCGAGCTTCGCGTCCGGCGCTATCACGATCCCCAGCTTTATTTTGCCAAAGTTGAATTCGTCGCCCACGACATCGATCTCGCGGTGCTCAAGATCATCGACCCCGTCACCAAGGAGGAAGACCCCCATTCCGATTTTTATCAGGGCATGAAACCGCTCGATTTTGGCCCGTTGCCCAAAGTTCGCTCCGCCGTGGTGACTTATGGCTTCCCCGCAGGCGGCCAGCAAATTTCCTACACGCGCGGCGTCGTTTCCCGCATCGAGGTGGAAGGTTACGTCCACATCGGCGACCGCGCCTTTCTCGCGGGTCAGACCGATGCCGCGATCAACCCCGGCAACAGCGGCGGTCCCGTCATCCAGGACGACAAGGTTGTTGGCGTTGCGTTTGAAGGAATTTCGGGACTGCAAAGCACCGGATACTTCATTCCCACGGTCATCATCCACCACTTTCTCGACGATATCAAAGACGGCACCTATGACGGCGTGCCCGAAGCGGGCCTGCGCCTGGCCCCGCTGCAAAATCCGGCTTTTCGCCGCATGTTGAAGTTGCCCGAAGACAGCAAGCGAGGTGTGCGGGTCGACCAGATTTTGGACATCCCCGACACGCAAGCGCTGATCAAGCCCAACGACGTCATCATGCAGGTCGGCGATTATCCGGTTGATGACGACGGCACCATCACTTTTGACGGCAATACCGTCGGGGTCTCCGCCGCGATTGATCTCGCCCAGAATGGCGACCTCGTCCCGCTGAAAATCTGGCGCGACGGGCAGATGATCGACGTGAAGCTTCCGGTCAAGGTCTACGATGACGACGATGCCCAGGGCAACCAGTATGATGTGCTGCCCAAGTATTATATTTATGGCGGCCTCGTCTTCACGCCCCTCTCGCTCGATTACCTGAAAACCTTCGGCGAGAATTGGACCGATTCAGCCGGACGCGAACTGATCTATGAATTGATCTACCGCCATCTCGAGGACCCGAAACACTGGCGCCGGGAACCGGTGGTGCTCGCCTCCATCCTCAACCATAGTGTCAACGCCAACCTCACGGTTCGCGGACAAGCCATGGTCGATAAAATCAACGGCATGCGTATCGAGCAACTGAGCGATGTGCCCAAGGCCTTTGCCGCCACCACCGGTACCGACGCCATCATCGAGTTCCTGCCCGATCACCACTTCGAAGTCATCCGCAAGGATGAAGCGGAAAAAGCCAATCCCGATATTCTCAACCTCTACAGCGTACCGGCGCAAAGCCGCTTATGAACCGGTCTTTTCTTATCCTGCAATGGCTGGCCCTGGCGCTCCTGGTCCTCGCGACACCGTTCAACCTGCCCGCGGCAACCCATGCCGACGCCGGCGCTTCCGGAGCATTCAGCTGGGATAACGCCATCATCCAGATTGAGGTCACCAGCAAAGCCTACAACTACGTTCAGCCCTGGGAAAGAAGCGAGCGCTCCGTCTTGAAAAGCGGCGTGGTGGTTGAGGGCCATCAAATCATCACCACGGCGGAAGGTCTCGACGACCAGACCGAGGTGCGCCTCAAGAAGCAAGGCGACGGTCTCTACAGCGAGGGCCGTGTGACCTGGATCGATTACCAGGCCAACCTCGCGGTGATCACCACCGACGAAAAAGATTTTTGGACGGGACTTCAACCGGCCAGGCTGGCCGAACCGGTCCCGATCACCGGCCAGGTGCGCATTTTGCGCTGGCGCGATGACTTGCTGGAAAACCGCCAGGGCGAGATCGAACGACTGGCCGTCGAGAATTCCGCCTTAAGCTTCGTGTCGGTGCCTTACCTGAAAATCGATTCCAATATCCCCGGCGCAGGCTATGGCGAAGCCGTCACCGTCGGCGATAAATTGATCGGCCTCGCCTGCGCGGACGGCGGCGACGCCATCACCGCCATTCCGACCTCCTTCATCGCGCCTATTCTCAAGGCGCAACAAGCCAAGACCTATACGGGCCTCGGCTATTTCGATTTCACGTGGGACCCGCCGGAGAACCCCCTCAATCTCGATTACCTGAAACTTCCCGGTCCCGCCCGAGGCGTCATCGTCAAGGAAATCGGCCTCAAACCGGGGGTTGTATCTGTCGTCCATCCGCGCGATGTGATTCTCCAGATCGACGGGTTCAATATCGACGCCGAGGGGAATTATCAGGATCCCGAATACAAAAAGCTGTGCCTCGAGAATCTTTCCTCTCGCGGCAAATGGGCGGGCACAACCTGCAACTTCAAAATCTGGCGGGATGGCAAGGAAATGAACATCGTTTACAAACTGCCGAAGGCGGCCTTTTCGGATGAACTTGTCCAGTCGGAGTTGTACGACCAGGATCCCGAATACGTCCTCGCCGAAGGATTCGTTTTCGTCCCGTTGAGCGGTCCTTACCTGCGCAGTTGGGGGCCGAACTGGCGGCAGCAGGCACCCTTCCGTCTCGCCTATTACAGCAACGGCAAGGTCACCCCGGAACGGCTTCAGCGCGTCGTGCTTTCCCAGGTTCTGCCCCACCCGGCCAATGCCGGTTATGAGAATCTGCGCTACCTCGTCCTGAACGAAGTCAACGGGATGAAAATCAAGCAAATCTCCGACATTATGACCGCGCTCAAATCGCCCATCGGTGGCTTTGACATTTTCAAATTCGATTCCGGCGGACCGGTCGAGCAGGTGGTCCTCGATGCTTCTGAACTGGATCAGGCGAACCAGGAAATCATGGCCCGGTACCACATACCCGCCGACCACCAGATCAATGCCGGTAACCCGCCGATGGTGCAGAAGTAAGTCAGCCCGCTGTTGCCAGTGACGATTTGCCCGCCTTGACCGATGAAGCTGGCGCGGATGGCGTCACTAATTCCAAAACGCCGGCGAGACGGAACCGGGCCAGGTTTCGCGCGACTTCCACCGGGCTCAAGTTCACCCGTTCGGCGATTTCGCGCACCGTCCGGCGACCATCCGCCAAAACCAGCAGGCCCAGATCCGAGGAAGAGACCTCGATGGAGGAAAGTCCCTCCCCTCCCACGTAACACAACACCGCATCGAGAGCAGGAATCGCTTCGTGCAACAGATTCTGCTCATCCACCTTAAAGGCGATCCCGGTGATCAGCACCTGCGAATCGTAGACCGCGAGATCGCGCACCAGGTCCACCGGCATGGGGCGCTCGTGAAACTCGAACTGCGCTTCCCGCCAGCCGACAAACTGGAAAAGCGCATGAAGGCCGGTGGCGCTACCCGCCCGGGCATGCAGGATGATGCCATTTTCCACCGCGAGACAGCCCTCCAACTGGCCATCTTTCATCTTCAAATATCCGGTCTGCTTCACCTCCACAATTTTCCGCAGGATTTCCGTTAAATTCGATGTCGCAAACGTTCCCGATGACAGAGGCATAAAAATAACGATCAAGTAACTAAGAAAAAGGGGTGGAAAAGGATGAAAATATCCGCGGCAACAACGCTTAAGCACGTTATATGCCACGGCAAAAAAGAGTAAAACGAGTCAGCGCCAACCGGGCCGCAAGAGGAGAAAAGCCTGTCTTGTTTTCAAATGGCTTCCACGTTAACATGACGTGGCATCAAGGCACGTCGCATGGGAAGAATGCGCATCTTGCTCAAAATGCCTCAACTCCTTTGAAATTGCGCGCAAGTTCCAATCCACATGCACTGGCCTTCTATTTTCTTTAAGACCAGGAAGCCAGGCCCGGCCACGGATGTTTCTCCAGTTACAAAAACGGATCCGGAAGACCCCAAGCCAATCGTTTCACCGGCAACGCCGCCCCAACTACCTGCGAGTCAGCCTGTTCCCGAGCCTAAGCCCACCTCCGCGGCTGCGCCCGTTGCGGTGGCCCCCAAAGTAGAGCCGTTATCCGCAGCGACGAAGACCTCTCCGACGCCAACGGGTTCACGCACGTTACCCGCCATGCACGGGGTTGTGCTGCGTCCACCGGCACGCGTCGTCATCGGCCCACCCGCGCCTCCAGCCGCGCCGATTAAAAACATCGAGCAGCTCATGGCCGAAGCCGATCCTGTCCGCACTTTAAGCGAGACGGGCAGTATTCGCATGTTGAAAAGAGTAGCGCCCGATCGCGCGCCGGAGACCCGTCCGATCCACCCGCCAGTCAAACCCGAAACCGTAAAATTGTCGCCCGCCCCGGCGACCGCCCCCCTGCCCCATGCCGAGCTTGCCGCGCCCACCACCTCGGCCGTCAAGTCCTCATTCCAGACCGTATCGGTTCCACGTCCGGTTGAACTCAAGAAACCCGAACCAGCGCCAGGAATCAAACCAGCACCGCAATCTCCGATTTCCATCGGTCCCGCGAAACAGGAGTCCCCTGCGGCACCCGTCAGTCAAAAATCGCCCACGGAATCGGGCAACATACCCAAGGAGGCCACCGCCCTGATGCCCTTGGTCTCCATCTTCCGCCGCAAAGCGAAAATGGCCGACGTGGCGCGGATCGTTCTGCCTCCCAAAAAGGAAGAAACGACAGCGACGCCTCCGCCACCCGAGTCGGCGCCCACCGTAATCCCCCCAGCTTTCCCCGTCGTCGCCATGGCCGCAAATGAAACCAACCCTGTGGCGGTAAATCCGGAACCCGGGAAAGAACCGGCTTCGCCCGCAATTGAAAATCCCGTTAAGGAAAAGAGCGTCACCGATGACGCTGCCCCCACCATCAAAATGGAAAATTCGCCTCCGGTTGAAGTCGAAGCAGCCAAACCAATTGATACTGCGTCCGCACCCGCGGAACCTTTGTCCACGCCAGCTCCCCCCGCCGAAGAAGTGCCTTCCGCACCCGTTTCCGATGTCACCGAGCCTGCGAAAGTCGATCCCGCTCCCTTCAAGCCTGAGCCCACCGCGATTCTTGAACCGAAGATCGATCCCGAAACGTCGCAGCCAGCCCCGGATGCGCCCCCGGCAAAGGAGTTGAGCGTTACGCCGGAAAAGCGCGAGTTCCATCTTGCCAACGGGGAACGGGTCGCGGGCGTCGTCCTCTCCGAGACGCCCGAGGCCGTCTACATCGACCACGCCACACTCGGCGTACTCACCATCCCGCGCGAGCAGATCGCCAAGCGCCTCGTCGAAATCATTCTCATGAACGGCGACCGCATCGTGGGAGATATCATGGCCGAGACCGCCGACACACTCTATGTCCGCCACGCCAGTCTTGGCATGTTGACCGTTCCGCGCGCGCAACGGAGCACTCGCGTAGTCGAGGCCATCCTCAAGGATGGCGACCGGATTCTCGGCGAAGTGCTGACCGAAACCGACGCCTTCACCATTATCCGCAGCGCCACGCTCGGCACGATCACCGTGCCCCATGGCAAAATGGCGATGCTCAATCGGAAGATCGAGCAGATCGAACTTAAGTCGCTGCCGCCGCCCGTGCCGGAACTTAAAGACAAGCCCGCTCTTTAAGGCACCAGGCAAGATTTGGCCGAACGGCTTTCTTCGCGTAGAAATGCTTTAATAATATTTTCGTTACCCGCTTGCCTACCCCTCCTCCACATCCCACGCGGGAAAGGGATCAGGCAATGCCGCCCACTCTTGAGGAGGCCGGGCATATTCGGCATCGGTGAGGAGACACCCGTCGAGTTGTTTGCGCAGGGTGGTCGAAAGCTGGTTTTCGTCTCCGATCAAGATCAATTCCTGACGGCGATCACCATACGGCTCGCGCCAGGTTTCCTGCATACGCATCAGCGCCTCAGGTTCTTCCGGCCATTCCTCGCGGGGCAACGCGGCCCACCAGATTCCCGCCGTGCCACAGGCATTTTGCCAAAGCGTGCGTGACACACCGCCCACCAACAAATTTCGCGTCGCCAGCCAGACGATCCCTTTCACGCGCAACAGTCCCTCGTGGTCCGCATTGAACCAATCCCAGAAACGTCCTGGATGAAACGGACGATGCACGCGATAAAGCGCGCTGGCCAACGCGGGAACGGGCGCTTGCTGCGGCGGCGTTGGGAGATCGGCGTGAACCCTGGACCATCCGCCTTGTTGCGCTGCGCCGGGTTGGGACAAAATTTCGGGCGGCACTTCGCCATACGCAGTCGCAACGATGCGAATACCCGGATGCAAGGCCTGGAGTTTTCCCGCGCAAAGATCGCGCTGTTTATCCTCGAGCAGATCACATTTGTTCAAGACCACCAAACTTGCCGCAGCGATCTGCTCATTCTGGAAATCCCAAAAAACCGAACCCGGTCCGGAGGCCTTGCCCGCGAAGGAATAATCGAGCGCATCTATCATGCAAACGACCTGATGGAGCTCGCCCCAGGCAGAAAAAATTTCGGACGGGCCAAAGTGCCGGGCCAACCGCCCCGGGTTGGTCGTGCCCCCAACCTCGATCCAAACGCGCTCGTAGCTCCCGGCCTGGGAAAACTCGCGCAACCGCGCGGCGATCCATTCGATCTGCGCGGCTTCATCGACACTGGGAATTTCGAGCACCTTATCATTTGTGCGCCGCATTGCTCCGCACAGCCCGCGCAAGGCCTTCGCATCGAGATTGAGCGGACCCGGATTTTCCACCAGGACGGCCAGGTGACCTCCCTTGTGCCCGGAAATAAAATGGTGCAGCAGGGATGTTTTTCCCGCCCCAAGAAAACCGCCAACCAGTGTCACCGGCAGCCGGTTCATTGCAGCCCACCCGGCCGGGCGAAACGCAAGCCATCGAGATTTCCCGGAGCATCCTTCGCCTGCAGCAGAACAAAAAAGTTTGCGCCGAGATGCTCCGGATGCGTCAGGGTGTTCCAGGCGCCCAGGTTGTCCTGGATGTTCGTCAAAGGCCCCGCCGCGCCGCTCAGCTCATCATGTGCGACTCCCATCAGGAATCGCTGTTGATCGAGAAACCCGAGCGTGGTCAATCCCGCCGCTTCACCGGCCCAGGCCAGCGCCGTGAAATCAACATGCGCGGTGATGTCGCGCATCCCCGGCTCAGCCAGCACGTCGTCGATGCTGTGGTGCTTCACAAAAGCCGTCAGGGTGCCGCTTGAACGAAACGGCGCGTAATAAAGCGAGGCCGGATAACCATAGTCGATGGTCAGCACATAGCCCTGCTTCAGCGCGCGCGCCACTTCACCCATCCAATGTCGCGCGCGCAAATTGATCTCGGTGGTGTAGCCCTCGATGGCCGGTAACGCGAGCCCATCGATGGCCTCCTTCAATTCCTTGTCTTCAATTGGAAGATCCTTCCACCGCAACAACTCGTCCCTGCTCTCGACATGCTGTTCGAGCCACTCGTTGTCGCGACGAATGATGGCGCGAACCGGAAAGGCATCGACCAGTTCATTGGAAAAAAAGACGCCAACCGGCTTCTCCATGGCAAGATGATCGAGATTTTCAAACCACGTCATCCGGGAAATTAGCGCAGGCGCGGGAGCGCACTTTTGGTGGATGCTGGCGGCCCCGGCGGACTGCACAATGCCGTAGCGAAGCGCACCAAAAAATTCCGGCGTTTGAGCGCGGCACCATTCAAGGATATCGCAGGCGAGTTGCCCGTCATGCGCGCCCTGCTCGACGATCCAAAACGGGTCCGGCTTCCCCAGCAGCAGCCACATCTGGAAAAATTGCCGCGTGAGCAGATGTCCAAAGAGTGGCCCGGCGCTCACGCTGGTGAAAAAATCGCCGCTGCGCCCGATGGGAGACGGTCCGTTGAGCTTCGCATAATAACCGGAACCGGGATGATAAAGCGCCATCTCCATGAAGCGGTCAAATCGCATTGGCCCCCGGGCGCGAATTTCAGCGCGAATGATTTCCTCAAGCTTGGTCATGCCTGAAAACGATAGCGCGAATTCATGGGTTTCCCCCAACGAAATTTACTCTATACTTGAAGTGTGACCACCGAAGCCGCATCCCCGGAAAACCCAGCCAGCCCACTCCGCCCGCAGGAAGGCCTCGGCGCGCTCCATCTCTTTTACCGCGTCGAACTGGCGGCGTGGCGCGCCAAAACCGAGGAGGAACGCGCCCTTGCCCGCGATCACCTGGAGGCGCTTATCGCCATGGCCCGGCAGCAACCCCAGACCCAGGTCATCACCCTTTCGATGTTTGCCCGGGCCGACCTCGGCTTCATGATTCTCACGCCCGACCTGCACGAACTGAACGCGCTGGAGAAAAAAATCACCGCCTCGCTGGGCCCGGACGTGCTCATTCCCGAGTTCACTTATCTCTCCATGACCGAAAAATCGGAGTACACGCAAAAGGACGACGATTATGCCTTGGAGCTGGAGAAGAGTGAGGGCATCGCGCGCGGCACCGCCGAATCCGAGGCGAAGCTCATCACCTTTCGCGAACGCATCCAGCACTACACCCATGACCGGCTTTACCCTGTCCTGCCTGACTGGGAATATTTTTGCTTCTACCCCATGAGCAAACGGCGCGAACCGGAGCAGAACTGGTACGCGCTCGATCACGCCAGGCGACGCGAGTTGATGGGCGGCCATATGCGCGTGGGGCGCACTTACGCGGGCCGCGTCCGCCAACTCGTCACCGGATCGACCGGCCTCGACGACTGGGAGTGGGGCGTTTCTCTGTTCGCACATGACCCCTACGATATCAAAGCCATCGTTTACGAAATGCGCTTCGATGAAGTCACCCATACCTATGGCGAATTCGGGCCGTTCTACAACGGTCTTCCCCTCCCTCTAAAAGAAATCTACCGCCGCGTCCTGCTCATCTGAAAGAACCGGGACACCTGATCCAAGTTATTAGCTAAATTTAATAATCTCGGTTTTTTACCACCAACTTCGTTTGGTAGTTGTAACTGTTTTCCCTATTTCGGCGTCTTAAGCAGTAGTGGTGCAAAGTATTAATTAAACCATCCACGATGCGAATTGCCTTTGTCTCCGACGTCGACCCTTACGACCGGGCAGCCTTCTCAGGTTCGAATTACCAGATTCTCCAGATCATTCTCGCCACGGGGGCCACGGTCGAAGTCGTCGGGCCCGTCATGGACCGGTTGCTCTTCAATGTCATGCGTCTCTCGTCGATCCCCTATCGCATGGCCGGACACGGGATTGCCTGGCCCAAGCATCCCCGCCTCCTGCGAAGTTGCGCCAGAAAAGTCGACGAGGAGGTGCGCCGGATCAAACCCGACCTGATCTTCTCTCCCGGCTCCAACGCGATCGCTTATACCAATTTCCTCAAACCGACCATCTTTTGGTCGGACGCCCCGTTTGGCGCGATGATGGATTATTATCCGTGGCCGCAATTCCAAAAATTGGTGCCGGAATCGCGCCGTTACGGCATTGAATGCGACACCCGCGCCATGCGCTATTCCACGGCGGCGATCTTCCGGTCCAATTGGGCCCGCGATATCGCGCTTCAGACGCATCACGCAGATCCGGCCCGCGTCCATGTCGTGCCTCTACCCGGAAACCTTTTTCGGCGATGGACCTTTTCTGAAATCCAACAGGCCATACCGGAGCGATTGAAGTCGCCCTGGAAAATCTTTTTCAGCGGGGTGGACTGGCAGCGCAAAGGTGGAGACCGCGCCATCGTCATTCTCAACGAATTGGTGAAACTGGGGCAACCCTGCGAATTTTACGTGGCCGGGGTGACGCCCCCCGAACGGAGCCTCGCCATGGCGCAATTTCCCATTCACCTGGTGGGTCGGCTCAGCCTAAACGATCCTTCCAAGCGAAACCTCCTCGCCAATCTGCTCCAGGAATCGACCTTTCTGCTGGTCCCCTCCACTGCGGAAGCGCTCGGGCTCGTCTTTTGCGAGGCGCTGGGAGCGGGTGTTCCATCCTTCGGGAGCGCCACCGGTGGAGTGCCTGACGCCATCATCCACGGAAAAACCGGTTTTCTGATCGATCCGAATGAGCTTCCCATCATCACGGCAAAACGCATGTTGAGCGCCGGTCAGCCCGGCCCTTATCACAAAATGGTGGAAGCCGGGTGGCGCCAGTGGAATTCACGTTTTGCCATGAAAGCCGTTCTCAGCCAGCTGATGCATATCCTGGAAAAAGCCCATGCCTCCAGTCATAAAAATTAAGGAGTCAGCTGCAGGACGTTGTCAAAGCGCACCAGCATATAGCCGATGATATTCATGCCCATTTGGTCACAGGCGAGGCAACCCGCCAAATCGTAATTACGAAAAAATATGTCGCTGTTGAGCATAAAGGTGCGATCTGAAACCAGCGGCGAAAGACCGCTGGGGTCGCGCATATAGCTTTGGACGGAGGTATCGCCCGGCAAAATCCGCATGGTGAACATATCGCTGTAGTCGTTGGGGGTATACAAAATGGCGAGCTTGCCATCGATGTCGAGATGCTCCAGCGGCTCGGCATAGTAGTTCATCCCCTGGGCAACCCTGGCGAGCGGAAACCAGCTCTTGGTAAAAATGTCCGAGGTGGGTGGCACCGGCTCAAAATTCTTGTCGACATCCGGCACCACCCTTTTCATTTCCCGGCGAAAAGCGACATCGAAACGCGAGCCAACCCCCGGCAGGGCATTGTCGCCCCAGATGCATCCGCCGATCTGGAGATAATCCTGAAGGTTCTTGATTTCCTGCCCGGTCAGCACGAAATCCTTGTGACCCGTGAAAAAAATGAAGGGTGGCTTTTTGTCGAGCAAATCAGTGCCGGCAAGATTCAGCGGTACCGGCTCGACCTCCCCCGTAATATGGCCCTTGCTCCATTCGTTGATCTTGGCGATCAGATTGGGCAGACTCCCGGCGAAGATCTTTTTTTTCTTATCGAGATAATTGTTACAATACCAGTCGCCCCCCGCGTATGAGGCGAGGTAAACGGGAAATTTGGCCACGACGTTCCGGGGATCGCCATTCGTCTCGCGGATATTGCTGGAATCCCTCCCCCATGATTTCTGTTCGGTCTGCGCGATCATGGCCAGCCGCGCCGTCGACAATGCGGCGGAATTCGATTGGATCGTTTGCGTCGAGGGTTGCGACATCGCAGTGGGAGTTATGGTCGCGGTGATATTCGGAATGGGCACGGTGAAACTTGCCGTGGGGGCCTGCGAAGTGATGGTGGTGCCCGGCGAGGAATAGACCTGCGTCGGTACCTGCACGGAAACCGGGGTGGGCGGAGGAGGAGGTGGAGGCGCGGCAGAATTCGGCAGGTAGGTCTGCGTAAAGTTATCATGCGGCGGGACGAAGGCGGGGAAGATGACCTGGGTTCCGATCATCACGAAGAGAATCAAATGGAGCAGGACGGCGCCAAAAAAATAGCCCGTGCGGGATATTCTCTCGTACCAGAGCTTGTTTCGAGGTGTCGACTGGATGGCCATGTTTTTTCCTAGTCAGCAGGTACACCGAAGGCCAGATTTTTTACTTTCGCCGCGGCGCAGGCGTTCAACACATCCATGACGCGTTGATGGCGGGTACTTCTTGATGGGGTGATGACGACCGGCTGGGTACCGTTGGCGGCGACCACCTGCGTGAGTTTTTGCACAAGCTTCGGCAGGGAATCATCGCTGGGCGTATCGTAGGGATAACCAGCCCCCGTGACCTGGCCATCGGGATCGATCCCCACCTCGAACACCACATTAGGTCCCGGTTGGCCGCCGGGTAATTGGGTGGTCAGCGACGCTTCGTGCTTTTGCGATCCGGCGGAGACCATGAAAAAGAGCAGGAGCACGAACAAAATGTCCAGCATGGGTGCAATCTGGAAGCCGAATTCGCCATCACCCACGGTGCTTGCCATACGTTTATCTCAGTTTGTCGCCGTGCCGCCCGCCCCAACGGGGCCTGGATTATTACCGCCGATCAACACGGCAAATGATACCGTTCCGATCCCCGCTGTCCCACAGACATTCATCAGATCGGACACATTACTATACTCAACATTTTTGTCCGCGCGAATCACCACGGAAGCGGCGGGGCTTTGCTGATGCTGGGTGGTCAAGGCGGACTGCATCGCATCCGCCGAGGGAAAGGAAACTCCGTTCAGGGAGAAGAGCGCCACTTTGTTGACCGTGTCCCAACCGACGTTGACCACGATTTCGTTCTTCTGGCTTTTCTCCGAGGGCTTGGCGTGTTTCGCGTCGGCCAATTGCAGGTTCGGGTCTTTTTTAAGAACTTCCGTGGAAGTGATCGCCATGAAAAACAACATCAGCACGAGCAGCACGTCCACCATGGGCGCGACCTGGAACTCCGGGTCGCCATCCGTATCGATGCGCTTTCGCTTGCGCTGACGTTTAACGGTCTTGGAAACCATGGCGCGAGACTCCGGTAAATCCTAGGTGTCCCAGTCGAGCACCGTATGGCAATTCGGGCAGGGAGAAGTTCCCACGGTAATCGGCGCGTTGCAGGAAGGACAATTGGTGGTGACGTTGCGGGCAACTTTTTGCGAAACGCCGGAGCGAATTTGCCGGGAACGGCCCGACTCGGTCCCGAAATTCTCGCCAATGCGCACGCCCGCGAGCTGCTCGTAGGGAATGTCATCGAGCAGGCGGTAGACCTGCGATTCGGCGTGGAGGATCGCGCTTTGCGCGCGCGCGCGGAGAATATAGA